>ERZ779729.110-NODE-110-length-94814-cov-4.055309_pt1 | contig 94814 bp, 85 predicted proteins | sample MGYA00511072_ERZ779729 | MGnify/ENA primary metagenome ERZ779729 (study PRJEB29588, sample SAMEA2156675) | human gut metagenome | biome: human gut; feature: human-associated habitat; material: faeces | place: Denmark | collected 2008/2010 ...
TGGCCAAATTTGATCTTCCGCAACGTCGTTATGAGTACGTTGGCGGGAGTTCAGGTTCCTGAGGCGTTTCTTTCTGATGGGTGATGCAACCCGATCAATCATCAAAGGTCGGCGTTTCAACGCCGAGCACCTTGTGCAATTTGGGCGAGGTGGTTGTGTACTGCAGGAAAATGCGCTTTTCCGGGAAAACGTAGTCACAGGCAGCAAATGCAGCCAGCGCGCACTCGTGGAAGCCGGAAAGAATCAACTTTTTCTTGCCGGGGTAAGTGTTAATGTCGCCCACGGCGAAAATGCCCGGAATGTTGGTTTCAAAACGAGCCGTATCAACGACGATTTGTTTGCGGTCGAGTTCAAGTCCCCAGTTTTCGATCGGGCCGAGCTTGGGCTGCAGTCCGAAGAAGACAAGGAGATGATCAAGCGGGATGCGGCGCGTGACACCGTCGGCGCCTGTCACATTGACTTCGGTAAGACGTCCGTTTTCTTCGGAAAAGCCAGTGACCTGACCGACTTCGAACTGCATCTCCCAGTTTTCGCAAAGATCCTTCATCTTGGCGACTGAGGCGGCCTGGGCGCGGAAGCCGTCGCGACGGTGCACCAGCACGACGCTTTCGGCTTTGCCAACAAGGTTGAGCGTCCAGTCGAGCGCCGAGTCGCCGCCGCCGCAGATGACGACGTTCTTGCCTTCAAAAATGGAAGGATCCTTGCAGCTGTAGTGCAGCTGCGTGCCTTCAAACTTTTCGATGCCCTTGACGCGCAGCGGGCGGGCCTGGAAGGAGCCGACGCCGGCAGCGATGATGACGACTTTGCACTTGAATCGCGAACCCTTGTCAGTTTCGACGCGGAACGTGCCGTCTTCCTGCTTTTCGACAATGGTGACTTCTTCGCCGAGATGGAAGACGGGGCCGAAGTGATGATTCTGTTTGAGCAGATTTTCCGTGAGTTCGTAGGAGGAGCAAACGGGCACTGCCGGAATGTCGTAAATGGGCTTGGTAGGATAAAGCTCCATGCATTGGCCGCCGACGTTGCGAAGCGAGTCGACGACGTGGCACTTGATTTCGAGCAGCCCGAGTTCAAACACTTGGAAAAGGCCGACAGGGCCGGCGCCGACAATGACGGCATCCGTTTCAATAATTTGATCCGTCGGCGCCGCAACGGTCATGTAGTCTTCAATAGCCATTTGAGTAGAGCGGCTGCGGCGAGGATTTCGAACGCAGCGCAAACAATAGAGAGCAAAAAAGGGCGCCGGCCCTTTGCGGTCCGGCGATGTGCGTTATTTTCGCACGGATTTTCATGAAAAAACGACGCGGGATTTTCCAATTTCAGCGGTCTTTCTTTTCTTGGGCTGCCTGTTCGCGCAACTCCCGAAGCCGAGCGTCAATTTGACTCATGGCGTAAAAGTCTCCGTCGTTGGCTTTTTGAGCCAGAGAATATTGATAAACCGCTGCTTCCGTGCCGCCCATGAGGGCGTACATTTCGCCCGTGTGCATGTATTGCAGGCTCTTTTTGCCGAGAGCTTCGTACGAGCGCGCTAGGAGTGCGTGATAGTCAGGGTCCGTATCGGCAAGTGCCGAGCCGTTGCGAAGAAAATTGATGAGCGCTTGATGACGGCCGAGCGCATAAAGGAGATCAACATAGTTTTCCGCCATCATTGATGAAAGCGGATAAGTGGAAACAGCTTTTTTGGCTTCTTCAAGCGCAGCCGTCTTTTCTGCATTGGTGCGGGCTGCGTCAAAGCGAGTGCGGATCAGGTTGCGATCCAGAATGGCCGAGCGAATGCCGCATGCATTTGAGGCTTTTGCGGCGGCATAGGCGCCCGCGTGATCGTTCAGTTCGCCTTTGGCAACGGATATGCCGTACTGATAGATGCAGACGTCCTTGCCTTTGGCGCTTTTAAGGCGGCGTTCGAATTCTCCAAGCACTCGGCGCCATGCATCAATTTTGGTCTCTTGAAGCACTTGCGCGCGGACCTGGACAAGTCGGAAGTCGTCGCTGTCGCGATGCATGCGCGTGGGCATGTTCCGGGTCCTGTTTTCCATATCCGCAATTCGCTCGATGGTGAGCGGGTGCGTTGATAAATAGGCTGGCGCGGCTGATTGGTAAAAGCGGTTGCTGGACTGGAGCCGCTCGAAAAAGCCTTCCATTCCTTTGGGGTCGAAACCAGCGGCTGCCAGCGTTTGCAGGCCGACGCGGTCGGCTTCGCGTTCCGCATCCTGCGAATAGTTGAGCTGCGACTGAATCATGGCTGCTTGAGAGCCCATTGCAATGGCAGCCGCAGCTTGGCCGCCGGAGTTACCGCCGGCGCGTGCAGCCAGAATAGCAAGGATGATGGAGCCGAGCGTCAGCGCTAAGTTGCCGCGCTGGCTTTCGATCATGCGTGCGATATGGCGCTGTGCGACGTGGCCGATTTCATGCCCCATGACGCCGGCGAGCTCACTTTCGTTCTTGGCGGAAATGATTGTGCCTGTATGAACGGCAATAAAGCCGCCCGGCAGCGCAAAAGCATTAAGGGTGCTGTCGCGGATCGGGAAAAAGAAGAAGTTGTAGGTGCTCGTTTTGGCTCTGCTGACGAGCGTGTAGCCCAGATGATTGAGATATTCGGTGATTTCCGGATCCGTCATGAATGTTGGATCGGAACGGACGGAATTCATGAGCTGCGCGCCAAGCCTGTATTCTTCAAGCGGGCTCAGTTCGGAGTCAGCGCTCGAGCCGAGGTTCGGTAGATTAAGGTCGAGCACCGTCGGCCCAGCGGCGGCATACAGCGATGAGGTGGGCGTGATTGCCACGAAGGCAGCTGCAATGGCACAGAGTCGTGCGATGAATTTGGACATGCGAATTGCGGCATGCGTCGCACGGGCAGTATGCGCGGGCGACGCAATGCTGTATCGTTCGAGTTTGCCGTCGGATTGGGGCAGCGACATGCGCGGCTGCGCGACGCACCGCTTCGGCGGATCAAAAAATATAGAAACGATCCTTGGGGAGGCTCCTCTTAGCAAGAGGTGTTTCCCGGAACATTATGTCGGTTTTTCCGCACGCTATTCATGGTGCGGCGCTCATTAAGGTAACGAAAAATGGGAGAGCTTACGCATTTCAATCAGGAAGGGGAGGCGCACATGGTCGATGTGGGTGCGAAAGCGCAGACGCATCGCATCGCACGGGCGACAGGCGTCATCCGGATGGCTCCCGCCACTTTTGCGCTTGTCAAGAGCGGCACGGCTAAAAAAGGCGATGTGATCGGCGTGGCGCGCATAGCCGCGATCATGGCAAGCAAGCGCACGTCGGAGCTGGTGCCATTGTGCCATCCGATTGCACTTACACACGTGGACGTATCGTTCGATCTTGATGAAGCGCGCAGCGAAATCCGCTGCACCGCTGCCTGCGAATGCTGCGGTCAGACGGGTGTTGAAATGGAGGCGCTTACAGCCGTTCAGGTTGGGCTTCTTACGATCTACGACATGTGCAAGGCGGTCGATCGCGGGATGGTGATGGAGGGCATCTGCCTGCTTGAAAAGGCTGGCGGAAAATCCGGACACTGGCTTCGCAATTAAGCCGAGTTTGCCGAATGTAACAAAAAAAGCCGTCTGGAAGCGTCCGGACGGCTTGCCTCATTGCGATTCAGCTGCGAGTTTACGAAAGCATGTGCTGATCGGGGAGGATTCCCATGCAGGCTGCTTCGTACACGGCTTCGCCTCGGGAATGAACCTGAAGCTTGCGATAGATCTTTTTAATGTGAGCGGTAACGGTATGCGGTGAAATGGACAGGATGTCGCCGATGTCGGCGAAAGAAATGCCCTTGGCGAGGAGCGCGAGAATTTCTGCTTCGCGCTGAGAGAGAGGCGCAATTTCAGTGCTGTCTTTCTTTTTGGCTCGAAGCGTTGGGCTGCTTGAGCGCGACTGGAGCGCCTTCAGGACGCTGCGGGTTACCGTAGGCGAAACAGGCGAGCCGCCTCCTCGCATGAGCCTCAGACTTGTCAGGATGTCTTCCTGATCGCCCTTGAGCAGATAACCCATGGCGCCCGCCAATACGGCGCGTATAACGGCGTTATCCTGCGTGTTCGTTGTGTAGACAAGGATGTCGAGCTTGTCGTTGTATTGACGCGCTTTCGCAAAGATTCCGGTAACGTCTTCGCCGTTGAGCGTGATGTCTGTAATGAGGGCATCAACGTGAAGAAAGCCCGAGAGCGCTTCTTCCATTCGGGCCTTTTCGGTTGCCAAGCCAATTACGCGGAAGTCCGAAGCAGTTCGGATGCGCTCGGCAAGTCGCTCGGCTTCCGCTCTAGTCTCTGCGGCAATGAACACATTCTGCGGTTCGCGTCGTTGGGCATTGTTGGCGAAGGCATTGTTCATTGTGCTCATTTGTGCATTCCTTATGCTGGCATTCTTCTTTTGGCTGCCCAATCAGATCGGCAGCGTCGGATGATTTGTCGATCTTACTACGTCCCATTTTTTTGTATCGCGCATTTGCGCGATAGAAGCGGCATTTGAGCGTGTCGCTGCGGGCATCGAAGGCATTTGAGGCTGCTGCAGGCAGCGATAGCATTCGGCAAGCAGTTCTCTGGCATTGAGAGAGGGGCATAAAAAATACCCGCACGGCTACATCAACCGGACGGGTGTCTGCGTGTGCCGGCGCATCTGAAGACGCGCCGGCTTCCGCGCATGCTTAGGCCTGACGAATGATGAGCAGCGGGACGTCGCCCGTAGCTGCAATGCGGGTCGCGGTAGATCCCATGATGGCTGCCTTGAAGCGGCCATAACCGTGCGAACCCATCACCACAATGTCGAGCTTCTTCTTCTTGGCGAAAGCGGCAATTTCATCGCCAGGGTTGCCGACAAGGCAGACTTCTTTCGTTTTGACAGCCGCTTTGGAGAAGAACGGGCGCAACGGCTCAACCGCTTCATTAAACTCATCCTTCTGCAGCTCCAGCACTTCCTCTTCAGAGAGAGCGGGCAGCGCCATGCCTGCCATGTCAGGCATAACAGCGCCGGCGTAGTCGCTGACGACGTTGATGAGGTAGAAAGAGGCGCCGGTGCCGAAGAAGGAAATGTGCTTCAGAGCGTAGCGAACGGCAGCGCGGCCGTATTTCGAGCCGTCGACGGCGACGCCGACGCGAAGCGTATCCGATGCGGGCGGAAGCTTGCCGCGAACGACGAGCACGGGGCACTTCGACTGCGCCAGAACGCCGTTCGATACAGAACCGAAGAAAAGGCCCTTGAGAGCGCTTTGTCCGCGCGAGCCCATGATGATTAGGTCAGCACCGACTTTCTCTGCTGTTTTCGAGATGCTTTCTGCCGCTTCGCCTACGACGAAGGATTCGGTGGGGTGGAAGCCTGCTTTTTCGAGAATCTTGCGGGCAGGCTCAAAAACTTTGGCTGCTTCGTCTTCATAGTATCGAGTCAGTGCATCCTGCCCAACGAGACGGCAGGCGCGCGCAGGAAGCGGCTGCTGGATATTGAGCAGTTCAATGCTCGGGTTGCTGCCGAGAAGCGTTTGACGCGTTGCGATGAAGGAAACGGCGTTGAGAGAGTTGGTGCTGCCGTCGATCGGTACGAGAATTCGCATAAAGCCTCCTTGGTTTTGGAACGCTTAGGTGCTGCGAAATGCGTTTCTTTTTTTTCTTAAAGGAACGTCAGGTCGAATAAAAGTCGGGCATGAAAAACTACGCCCAGGATCGCAGCCTTGGTCGAAAACGTCCTGTTAAGCTAACTTTAACACCTGAATTTTTTGATATTTAAGCTTTTGAAGGTCTAGAAAGAAAAAAAGAAAAAATTCATTGTCGAAAGGCAAAGCATTCAAAAGCTTGAAATCAATTTTCAAAAAATCAGTTGCTCCCAGGTTAAAAACATGAAGAGATATTTTTTGTAAACAATCCTTGGCAGGTTGAAAACTGAAGAATAGGAAAACTGAAAAATGAGCAGAACAACAGATCCGCGGCGTTTGGGCGGTGTCGCGAGACTCTATGGAGAAGAAGGCGCAAGACGGCTGGCGGCCGCACATGTGGTCGTTGTTGGTCTGGGCGGCGTCGGGAGCTGGGCGGCGGAAGCTCTAGCGAGAACAGGCATCGGCCGATTGACGCTTATTGACGGCGACAAGAGTGCGCTATCCAATACGAATCGGCAGCTTCACGCTCTCGAAGGCGCTTACGGGCAGTACAAAGCTGCGCTGCTTGAGGCGCGCTTTAAGGCGATTAATCCAGCGATTGAGATTGCTGCAGTCACATCTTTTGTGACTGAGGCCAATGTCCGCTCGATACTGCCCCGCGATGCTGACTGGGTGCTCGACTGCATTGACGATCTCCGAGGAAAAACAGCATTGGTTGGCACGGCCGTTCGTCTTGGCTTTAAGGTTGCGGTGTCGGGCGGCGCCGGCGGCAAGCGAAACCCGGAAGCGCTTTACATCGAAGATTTGGCGCGCGTCAAAGGTGATCCGCTCACTGCTAAGCTTCGTGCCAATCTGCGGCGCGAATATGGATTCCCTGCTGGCAGCGCCGACGGCAAATCGAGAAAATTCGGCATTCCTGCTGTGGCGAGTGCTGAAGCCGTTCGGCAGCCAGATGCTGAGAATTTGCTCGCCGTGGGAGCGGCTTCGGGCGAACGAATCGGGTTCGGCTCTGGGATTGTCGTTACAGGCTCAGCAGGGCTCCTTCTCGCATCGATCGTAATCAACGACATCGTATCGGGTACGCGGCCCAGCTGAAGCATCTCGTCACGGATCGGCTTTTCTTGATGCAATCCGCCGCGACGAAGGCCTTGAGTGCGTCCTACAATGAACATACCGAACAAGTTCGGCGCACTTCAGGGGCGTGCCCGATGCGTCGATGCAACCACAATAAAAGGACAGGCAACTTATGTACAAGCGCATCCTCGTGCCGACGGATGGGTCGGAACGCTCGATCAAAGCTGTGGAAGGGGCGGCAAAGTTTGCAAAGCCTCTCGGCGCAGCACTGATCGTCATGACCGTCGTCGAGCCGTATTCCTACACGAACCTTGCCGAGTATCGGCCGGAATCGATTGAACAGTACGATGAACGCGTGACGGAAGAGGCGCTTGCGCGCCTGGAAGAGGCCAAGAAGCTCTGCGAATCGCTCGGCGTCGAAGCCAAAACCGTGATGACGAAAAGCTTCTCGCCCGCTGAAGCAGTGATTGAGCAGGCCGAAAAGAACGACTGCGACATCATCTTCATGGCGAGTCACGGGCGCAAGGGCATCGCGGCAGTGCTTCTCGGATCGGAAACGCAGAAAGTGCTGACGCACTCGCAAATCCCCGTCATGGTTTTCCGTTGAGCCGAACGGATCTTCTTGTCACCTATAAGGATCGAACGCGCACAAGACTTGCTTGAGCCGCAGGAGAGCGGCCTTTGCTAATATCTGCGCTTCGAATTCAAGGCATTCTTTCGAGGAGCTATCGACATGGCAGAAGAAGCCAAGAGCCCCATCGACGATCTCGATACGTCGCTGGACCTCGCAAATCTCTATACCGAAGCCACGCTGACGGATCGTCGTACCGGCGTGATCCGCATTCTTACGCCGGTTGGCGTTGATGGGGAACGGGACGTTGCGCGTCCAGTGCTTTACCGTGGCGAGACCCAAATCATGACGCAGATGGGGCCTTTGCCTGTGCAATTTGACATTCCTGCGAAGAATACGCAGGAAGCTGTTGAGAAGTTTTCCGACGCTGCCAAGCAGGGCATCAAGGATATGCTTGCCAAGATCCGGGAAATGCGTCGTGAGGCTGCCAGCCAAATTGTTACGCCGGATATGCCGGGCTTTCAGGCCCCGCCGCCTGCCGGTTCCGGACTTGTGATGCCGTAATAGGCGACGCGACCGAACGCGTTCATCCGAAAGGCCTTGCCGTTCGCGTGCGAGGCCTTTCTTTCAGTTTTTTCTTCCAGCATGCATCGAGAGACGGTCAGAATCTTTACGCGCGAAGAAATGAACCGCGCGCCGCAGAAGCTTCTCAGAAACGGCCGCATTGCCAATGCGGTCGTTACCAAAGTCGACGTTAAGGGCCGGGCTTGGACCGTCAAGGATTTCTCCGCAAGGCCTTGGTACGTCCGATGGTTTATCGCGCCGTTTCTGCTTTCCCGGGAACTTGCCTTTTTAAATCGGCTCGAAGGAATTGACGGCATCGCCGAAGCCGCATTCCGCATTGATCGTCATGCGATTGCCGTGAGCTATATGCCGGGGGAGTCGATCGGCAGAGAAGTTCGTGATCGCATAACGCCCGAATTTCTTGAGGCGCTCGAAGCGCTCGTGCATGCCATGCATGAACGCGGCGTCGTTCATCTTGACCTGCGCGGCCTAGGCAACGTCATGATTCGGCCGGACAACAAGCCGGGCATCATTGATTTTCAATCTTCGCTTTTTACCGACAATCTGCCTCGCTCGATTCGGAAAATACTCGAAGACTTCGACGTTTCCGGGGTGCTTAAAAAATGGGCGAAGTATCAGCCCGAGCGCATGGGTGATGCACGCCGTGCTGAACTCGAGCGCATCAATAAGATCCGTCGCTTCTGGATTTTCAAAGGCTACTTCGGTCTCAGGAAGCATAAGCACCGCAAGTAGCTGCGGAAAAGATGAAAATTCTTTAAAAAACAAAGAAGTTTCGGCAAACGCCCAGGAAGTGGGTTAAGATGCGCGCTCAAACCTAAAGGGCGCGCTTTTGTTTGTTGCATCAGGCACGCTCCGACTTCCGAACTTTGCATTAGGAACATGGCTCAGTACGTTTTCACCATGAATCGCGTGGGCAAAATCGTCCCGCCCAAGCGTCAAATTCTCAAGGACATTTCGCTTTCGTTTTTTCCGGGCGCCAAGATCGGCGTGCTCGGTCTTAACGGCGCAGGCAAATCAACGCTCCTGAAGATCATGGCCGGCGTCGACCAGGATCATGAAGGCGAGGCGATTCCGATGCCGAATCTCAAGATCGGGTATTTGCCTCAAGAGCCGCAGCTCGATCCAGAGAAGACTGTTCGTGAAACAGTGGAAGAAGGCATGGGTGAAGTGATGGAGGCGCAGGCGAAGCTTGATGCTGTCTATGCTGCGTACGCAGAACCCGATGCGGACTTCGATCAGCTTGCTGCAGAACAGGCGCGTCTTGAAGCCATCATTGCTGCGGCAGGTACGAATGCCGAGACGCAGATGGAAGTGGCAGCCGACGCGCTTCGTCTTCCGCCGTGGGACGCTAAGGTTGGCGTGCTTTCCGGCGGCGAAAAGCGCCGTGTGGCGCTCTGTCGCCTGCTTTTGTCTCGCCCCGACATGCTGCTGCTCGACGAACCGACGAATCACCTCGACGCGGAGTCTGTCGAATGGCTTGAACAGTTTCTCCACCGCTTCCCAGGCACGGTGGTGGCGGTCACTCATGATCGCTACTTCCTTGACAATGCAGCGGAATGGATTCTCGAACTCGATCGCGGCGAGGGCATTCCCTGGAAGGGGAATTATTCTTCCTGGCTCGATCAAAAGGAAAAGCGTCTCGAGATCGAAAAGCGTCAGCAGGATGCGCGCATGAAGGCAATCAAGCACGAACTCGAATGGGTTCGCCAGAACCCGAAGGGGCGTCAGGCGAAGTCGAAAGCGCGCCTTTCCCGCTTCGAGGAACTTTCGAGCGTCGAGTATCAGCAACGCAATGAAACAAACGAAATCTTCATTCCTGTCGCAGAGCGCCTCGGCAACAACGTGATTGAGTTCAGTCACGTTTCGAAGGGCTTCGGCGACAGACTGCTTATTGATGATCTTTCCTTTACGATTCCGCCCGGCGCCATTGTTGGGGTTATCGGTCCGAACGGCGCCGGCAAATCGACGCTGTTCAAGATGATTGAAGGGCGAGAGGCGCCCGATGCCGGTGAAATCAAGATTGGGCCTACGGTGCGCTTGGCTGCGGTTGACCAGATGCGTGATGCATTGCCGAACGACAAGACGGTTTTTGAAGCCGTATCGGACGGTCTTGACGTTCTCCAGGTCGGCAAGTTCTCAATGCAGAGTCGTGCCTATCTCGGCCGTTTCAATTTCAAGGGCGGCGATCAGCAGAAACTGGTGGGTTCGCTTTCTGGCGGCGAGCGCGGCCGTCTCCACCTTGCCAAGACGCTGCTGGCCGGCGGGAATGTTCTCCTTCTCGACGAGCCCTCGAACGATCTCGACGTTGAGACGCTGCGTGCTCTTGAAGAGGCGCTTCTTGAGTTTGCCGGCTGCGCTCTTGTGACGTCGCACGACCGTTGGTTCCTCGATCGAATTGCAACGCACATTCTTGCCTTTGAGGGGGATTCGAAGGTAGTTTTCTTCGACGGCAACTACAACGAATACGAAGCCGACAAGCGGCGCCGGCTCGGCGAAGAAGGCGCTCGACCGAAACGCTTGCGCTTCAAGCCTTTGAAGCATTGATACCGGTCAAAGGGAAAAAGTCCGGCGGCTCTGCCGGACTTAACAACGGACAGGCTGCCGCGTCTTCATGGCGCGGCTTTTTGATGCAGGTGTAAGCATGGCCGAAACGAGCGAGACGCAACTTGGCCGTCGGACGCCGCTCGTCACGTTGCTGGTGAGCGCACCGGAAGATTGTGAATTGCATCTCGTCATTCGTGCTGCTGGCGATTTGGTGCGAACAGGAAAACGAGTCCAGATCGTTGTGGCCGAAGATGAAGAACGTCCGAAAGCAAGGGACTTCGATGCACTTATTCGAGCTGCCTGCAGGGTACAGAGCGGCAGTGTTCCTGCCAATGACTTGCAATTGGTTCAGTCGACTTTCACAGGCGCTCGGCAGGGGGAAGCGGCGGCGAAAGTCTGCGGAAGCATTCTTCTTTGTTTTTCTCGACTGGAAGACAAGCGAATGCGGCGGGAAGCGCCATGCGAACCCGATGTGCTTTTTCTGCATGATTTCGATGAGCTCGCCCGTTTTCGCGGCTTTGTGCATGCGGGCACCCGGATTCGATTGCTCGATTCGAACCGAAAGAGTCCGCCGGCATTTCTCAATAGCTTGCCGAACGGCGACTTCTCGCCGAAGCATGCGCGAGCAGCACCGACCCTGGCGCGAACAGTTCGGGATGTTCTAATCGTGGGCGCGGGCATGGCTGGCGCTTTTGCCGCACATGCGCTCTGTCGACGCGGCTTCCGGCTTTCCGTCGTGGATGCGGGCTGCGTGCCAGCAAGCGGGGCCTCAGCGCTCTATGCTGGTCTTGCGCACCCGCATTGGGAGGCCAAGGAAACTTATGGGTATCGACTCACACGCGCCGGCACAGAATGTTTGGCAGAACTCCTTGAAGCTTATCCAAATTGCGTTCATAAATGCGGTGTTCTTGATCTTGCGGTAGATCCTGAGGAAGAAGAACGATTTCGACGCGCATGCCAAGCGCCTCAGCAAGAGCGCAAGATTCCGGTTGCTCGATTTCTGAGCGCCGAAGCAGCGCGCAGCTGTTGCGGCATGCCGGTTCGATTCGGGGGCTTGTGGTACGAGTCGGGGCGGCTGGTGAATGCTGGTGGGCTTGTGCGGGCATTGTTCGATGCAACGAAGGCGCCGGTTCTCACCAATGCCGAAGTTCGACTGCGGCAGGAAAACGGTTTATGGCTTGCTGTGAATTCAGCCGGCGTCGTTTTGGCGAAAGCATCGGCCGTTGTTGCGGCCTCGGGCCTTCAGTCGCCGCAGCTTTTCGGCGACAGCCCTGAAGAATATGGTGTTTCGCCGCTCTACGGGCGCATATCACTATTGCGGGACAACGATTGTTTGGGACTTGCTGTTCCGGTGACAGGGCGAGGCTATGCGGCAAGAACGCAAGACGGGTATGTCGGCGTCGGTGCAACCTATGAACGCGGCGACGAACCCGTGCTTTCGGTGGAGGAGGCGCATGCGGAGAATGCTGCAATTTTGAGGCGTCTTCTTCTTGATGCCGGAAAAGTTCTTCCCTGCGGCTTTTACGAAGGTATTCGCGCCGTCGCGAAAGACCGGATGCCGATTATGGGGGCGATGGCGGACATTCGGGCGATCGAGGGGCTCGATCCGATGCGCATTGAAGCCAAGGATGTTCCTCTCCTCGAAAAAGCATGGGGTATTTTTGCGTTGGGCTCCCGCGGCCTTTCTTGGGGGCTCATATTGGCAGAGGCGCTTGCTGCTCAAATGGCGGGCGAATTCTCGCCTTTGACGCGCTCGTTGCTCGATGCAGTTTCGCCTGCTGGACACGCCCTTCGGGTTTTGCGCGAGAGAAAGCGGCAAGCGCAGGAGCGCGCTTAATGGCTGCAGCAAAAGAAAAGACCGCCTCTTTTTTGGAGGCGGCCCTTTCGTTGCGGTATGCGAGTGTCAGCGATTAATTCTTCTTGCCGCAGCACTGCTTATATTTTTTTCCGCTGCCGCAGGGGCACGGGTCGTTGCGTCCGACGCGAGGCGCTTCCCGGCGCACGGGCTTGTTGGGTCGGAGGATCTGCTTGAGGGCAAACACGCTTTCGACAACGGCATAAAGGGCGTCGCCGAGATCCTTGGGCTTGTCGCCTGCGGCCGCGAGGATTTCAGTCAGGTTGGCTTCTTCTGCCTCGTTTTCAGCCTCAAGGGATGCATAGCGAGCGATGCGTGAGAAGTGACGGAACGATTCTTCTTCTGCATCTTCAGGAATCAAGTCTAGCCAGTAGCGCGCGCCCATGAAGAAGCCGCTCGCCCAGGGTTCAATTGCACCGATTCCTTCTTCGTCGGTGATTTCATGCCCCTCATCGTCGACAAAGGGCAGAATGATTGGATCAAGGCCGCCGTCAGCATTGAGTGCTGCGGCAATTTCACGCCGACGCATGTCGATGAGCTCGAGAATGCGAGCATTTTCCGGCACTTTTTCTGGATCGCCTTCAGGATCGAAAATGAAGGGCAGAAGATCTTCATCGGTCGGCATCTGAGGAGCGAGTGCCGCGGCAGTCAGAAAACCGTCAAGTACGCCGACATCCATGACGTCGTCGCCGAGGGGTTCGAGAAGCGTTTCGAGTTCTTCGATCTGCTCGATGTCGATCAGGCGGGCGTCCTGCTGATTCATATCGTGGGGATCCTTGGAAAAAATGGAAAATGAGAACGGCCGCGATCATAACTTAATCACAGCCGCTTTGGGCAAAAGTTTGCGCTCTGTTGCTTTTCTTTGGGCAACATGCAGGGGCAACTGCAGGCAACTTCGCGCATAATGACGCTCTTTTAAAAATGGGGACTATTCCGTGGATTGGATTTACCTGATGCAGACGGTGGTGCTCGGCATTGTCGAAGGGCTGACGGAGTTTTTGCCCATCAGTTCGACCGGTCACCTCATCATTGCTTCGGATCTCGTGGATTTCGCTCAATCGCCGGGAGCCGATACCTTTGTGATCGCTATTCAAGCAGGCGCTATTTTGGCGGTGTGCTGGTTTTACCGTCAGCGCATTTTTCGCATTTTGCGCGGGCTCTTTTCCGAGCCTGTCGAACAGCGTCTGGCTGTCAATACAATCGTTGGCTTTCTGCCCGCTGCGGTGATCGGCGTGATGGTGGCAGGGACGATCAAGGCGTATCTCTTCAATCCGATTACGGTGGCGGCAGCTCTGGTTGTCGGCGGTGTTCTGATTTTATGGATTGAGAATTATCAGGTTAAAAAGCAGATCAAGCCTCGCGTTCTCACTATGGATGACATGACGTGGAAGGACGCCTTGATGGTCGGCTTCATGCAATGTCTTGCGATGATTCCCGGCACAAGTCGATCTGGCGCCACCATCATTGGCGGTTTGGTGCTCGGTCTCTCAAGAAAGGCTGCAACAGAGTTTTCTTTCTTTCTATCGATTCCGACGATATTCGGGGCAACCGTTTACGATCTCTATAAGTCGCGCGATGCACTAGCAGCAGCGAATCTCGATGGACTGCTTGTCGGAACGGTAGTTTCATTCTTAAGTGCGCTTTTCGTCGTGCGCTGGCTGCTTCGCTATGTATCGACAAATGACTTCAAAGCCTTTGGTTGGTACCGCATTGTTTTCGGTCTCTTGATTCTTGGCTTGGGAGCAACGGGCGCCGTCGAATGGCGTGATATGTGATCACGGAGGAGGGAGCCGGGTGCCCCGGCTCATCGCTGTGGAGGAAGAATAACGGCGCCTTACCAGACGGTATGGCGCCGTTTCCTTGAATAAGCCTGCTGAAGTGCTCAGCTTGCCTTGCGAATGTATACCAAGTCCCAAATTCCATGACCGAGCTTCTCGCCCCGCGTCTGGAACTTAGTTGTGGGGCGTTCGCACAGAGGGTTGGCCATAACGGGACTGAAGCCAGATCCGTAGCGATTTTCAAGCTTGGATTCGCCCTCGAGCACCTCAAGCATTTGTTCAGCGTAGTTTTCCCAGTCGGTTGCGCAATGGATGTACCCGCCGGCGCGAATGCGCGAGGCAAGCAGTCCGATGAAGGGCTGCGCAACAAGGCGGCGTTTGTGGTGCCTGGCTTTTCGCCAGGGATCTGGGAAGTAGATATGCACGCCGTCAAGTGAATCTTCCGGGATCATGTCGCGCACGACTTCGACGGCGTCGTGCCGAATGATCCGGACGTTTTCAATGGCGTTTTCTTCGAGGCGCTTCGCTAAAGCGCCGACGCCGGCAGCGAAGACTTCACAGCCGAGAAAATTGACGTCAGGGCGCATCTGTGCAATGCGCGCGGTTGTTTCCCCCATGCCGCAGCCGATTTCAAGGACAACAGGTGCCGAGCGCCCGAAGACAGCTGCGTAGTCGATCGATTCGGCCGAATATGCGACTTCGTATCGAGGGAGCGTTTCGTCCAGAGCTCGTTTTTGGGCGTTGGAAATATGGCCGCGACGGAGAACGAAGCTGCGAATATGGCGGCTTTTGAGCGCTTCGAGTTCTTCGGGAGTGAGTACTTTCTTTTCCATTTTTTGTGCAAAAGGGCGAATCGGCCCGGCTCAATTGCGCGAGATTCTAACAGCGGCAATACCGTACAAGTGAAACGCCAGCTGCAAGAAATGCGCAAGGCGCGCCATTTCGAACAAATGGTGCGCCTGGCTTGAGTGAATTAAAAAAGCATTCAGCGATGCGAAATTTTACGAACGAGTCTGTCGCCAAAGGACTGCAGTCCCTGCACCAAGATGATGAGCACGATAACGACAGGCCACATCACTTCCGGCATGAATCGCTGGTAGCCGTAACGAATGCCAAGATCGCCGAGGCCGCCGCCGCCAACTACGCCAGCCATGGCTGAGTAGCCGATAAGCGAAATAACGGCGATCGTGAGTCCGGCAAGAATGCCAGGCATTGCTTCAGGGAGAAGCACCTTCGTGACAATCTGCAGATTCGTCGCCCCCATGGCTTGGGCGGCTTCTACAAGTCCTTTGTCGACTTCTCTCAGGCTGGTTTCAACGATTCTAGCGATGAAGGGTGCTACTGAGATCGTCAGCGGGACGATTGCCGCTGCTGTGCCGATCGACGAGCCGACAATGAGGCGCGTAAAGGGGATGATTGCAACAAGCAGAATAATGAAGGGGACCGAGCGCAGAGCGTTGACTACCGCGCCAAGCACAGCATTGAGAATCGGCATCGGCAGGAAGGACTTCTTGTCTGTGACGAAGAGCACGATGCCAAGCGGAATGCCGAGGACTGTTCCGATGCCGCCCGAAATGAACACCATCACGAGCGTTTCGAGGAACGAGTCAAAAATCATGCTGACGATACTATTGGACATCGGAGAGCTCCTCTACGTTAACGCCTCGCTGGCGCAAGAATTTGACGGCTTCGGCATAAACAGCCGCCGGGGCTTCGACAAGCAGGGTTAGCGTGCCGAGGCTGCGGCCCTGCATATCGTCAACAGTGCCGCGCAGAATGTTGAAATTGATGTCAAATTGACGCGAGCACTCTGAAATAACGGGTTGCGTTACCTCGTCGCCGATGAAGGAAAGACGGAGAAGATGCACTTCTTCGTCTGAGCCTCGAGCTGCGCGGGCGGCGCGAACGCGCGCAATGATCGATTCAGGAAGGTCGCTTGCCATGACGTTGCCGATCAGCGCTTTAGTTGTTTCTGTTTGCGGACGGGCAAAGATGTCTATGACGCTGCCCCGCTCGACAATTTCTCCCTTGTTCATGACAGCGACGCGATTGCAGATCTGTTTGACCACATTCATTTCGTGCGTAATGAGAACAATGGTGACGCCGAGTTCCCGGTTGATTTTTTGCAACAACGCAAGCGTGGCAACGGTTGTTTCTGGGTCAAGCGCCGACGTGGCTTCGTCCGAAAGAAGCACCTTGGGGTCATTGGCTAATGCGCGGGCGATGCCGACGCGCTGCTTTTGACCGCCAGAAAGCTGCGATGGATATTTATCGACATGTTCGGTCAAACCGACGAGTTCGATGAGCGGACGAATTTTCCTGTCAATTTCTTCTTTCGCAGTGCCAATAAGCTCCAGAGGCAACGCGATGTTTCCGTAAACAGTGCGTGAGGAAAGAAGATTGAAGTGTTGGAAGATCATTCCGATCGAGCGGCGAACGCTGCGCAATGCCGATTCGGAAAGCGAAGTGAGATCGCGTCCGTCGACGACGACGCGGCCCTCGGTCGGTCGATTGAGCAGGTTAATGCATCGCACAAGCGTGCTTTTGCCAGCACCCGACCGCCCGATGATGCCGAAGATCTCGCCGTCGTTGATCTCAAGCGAAACGTCTTTAAGCGCATTAAAGACGTTGCCTGAAGCGTCAACATACGATTGCGTAATGTGTTCGAGTTTGATCATTCTTTTTTAATTCTGAAGATGGTGATCGCCCTGACAGCCTATCGCTCGAAAGCGAGATCGACAGGCCAAGATGCGCGCATCGAGCAAGTGTAGCGGCAGGGAACACGACGACCGCAGTGCCGGGGCTCGAATCTGCAAATGGCTTGCGGTATTACCTTGACGGCAATAAAAAAGCCGTCGATTTCTCGACGGCTTTTTGAATTGGTGGGAACGCAGGGATTCGAACCCTGGACCGACGGATTAAGAGTCCGCTGCTCTACCAACTGAGCTACGTTCCCTTGCAGCAGAAAATCTCTGCCACAGGAAATTCTTTGGTGGGAACGCAGGGATTCGAACCCTGGACCGACGGATTAAGAGTCCGCTGCTCTACCAACTGAGCTACGTTCCCAAAGTTGACCACTCTGTTTTGGTGGGTCGTGCGGGACTCGAACCCACGACCAACGGATTAAAAGTCCGCTGCTCTACCACCTGAGCTAACGACCCTTTGCGCCGGGACGAAGCCACAGAAGCAGAGAGTGTCCAACTGAGGGAACGAATTCTGCCAAAAAAATAAAAAACTGTCAAGAGCTGATTGGAAATATTTTTTTCAGCCGAATTTCCTTTCGCTGATGGCAGGCATGGTTTAATATTGAATCTCGAGTCTTATTTGTTAGGGTAACCTCTAACAAACGATACTATTGCCTTCGGTTTTCCGCCGTGCTATTGTTTCGTCACTAGATGAATTATAGTTCGATAACTTATTGAATTATAAGAATCATTAGGATCATTATCTCTTGTTGAAATCTAAAAATGATCCAGTAATTTATGGCGTCTATGTTTTTAGCTAATAAAGTAGACGTTTTGCATGACTATTGATTTTTAGGAGAATCACATGGCCGCCAAGAACAGCGCACGTACGAAGGTTCCTGTACAGCGCCAGGAAGGGGACGAACGCAAGAAGGCACTGGAAACGGCGCTTGCCAACATTGAGAAGCAGTTCGGCAAAGGCGCCATCATGCGCATGACCGAGGGTTCCGCTGATCAAAGCATTGAAACTGTGTCGACCGGATCGCTCGGTCTTGATCTTGCTCTTGGTGTCGGTGGTTTGCCTCGCGGTCGAATCATTGAAGTTTTCGGCCCTGAGTCCTCTGGCAAGACGACGCTTGCGCTTTCATGCATCGCGGAGATGCAAAAGGCTGGCGGCACCTGCGCCTTCATTGACGCAGAACATGCGCTCGACTTGTCGTATGCGGAGCGACTCGGCGTGGTTGTTCGGGATTTGCTGCTCAGTCAGCCTGACACTGGCGAACAAGCCTTGGAAATTACGGATGCCCTCGTGCGGACAGGATCCGTTGATCTTGTCGTTGTCGACTCGGTTGCAGCGCTTACGCCGAAGAGCGAAATTGAGGGTGAAATGGGGGATGCGCTTCCAGGTCTGCAGGCTCGCTTGATGTCCCAGGCGCTTCGCAAGCTGACCTCAAGCATTAACCGCACGAAGTCGATGGTGATCTTCATCAACCAGATTCGCATGAAGATCGGCGGCTACGGCAATCCGGAAACGACGGCTGGCGGCAATGCGCTCAAGTTCTACGCATCAGTTCGTCTGGATATCCGCAAGTCGACGCCGATCAAGCGCGGAGATGAAGTGATTGGGAATCTCACGCGCGTCAAGGTTGTAAAGAACAAGGTGGCGCCTCCCTTTAAGCAAGTGGAATTCGACATTCTTTACGGCCGCGGCATCTCCCGCATTGGTGAGGTGATTGATATCGGCAGTGAGCTTGACATCCTGGAGAAGGCCGGCACGTGGTATTCATATGCAGGTCAGCGTCTTGGTCAGGGCAAAGAGAAGGTTCGTGACTTTCTGCAGGAACATCCGGACGTTTGCGCCGAAATTGAAAAGAAGATCCGCGAAGCGAAAGGCGTTCACGTCTCGAGCATCAAAAGCGTGGATGAAGAAGATTTGGGCGGTGACGAAGCTGCGCAAGATGATGTGCCGCCAATGGATTTGGGAGAGGAAGATCTCGATCTCTGATTGTGCTTCCATCTGTTGATCCGACATTCATTTGTCTGTCACAAAGCGGCCCGTTGCGGCAAAGAGCTGCAGCGGGCCATCGTGCACACTTGCTGCAAGAGCTAAGCATCAACGGGAAGGCCTCATGGAAATAATTTTTGACGAAGATGATCTTGAGCCGTTGATTCGCGACATGCCGATTGAGCAGGCGAAAACAACAAGAAAACCAAAGCGCCCAAAGGATGATGAGCAGATGGGAAATACTTTGCCCGAAATGCCATCGCTTTTTGAGGCGTCGGATTTGGCAGGAACGTCCGTCGAAGCTACATCTGCGAGCAATTGGCAAAATGCAGAAATTGAGGAGGGTTCCTTTGTCAAAAGCGTCGGTTGCCGATCGAAGGCGCCGAGCAGCTGTTCGGCTCAAAGCAAAGTCCCGGTTTCTCAGTCTGAAGAGTCTGATCCGTTTTCAGAATTGCTTGAAAATGCGGAGCGTGAGAAGCGGCATCGTTGCGGGAAAAAAGATTGCGTCAAGCCGGGGAGCGAAGCGCCGCGCTTTATTTCTAGTGCGGCGGACGTTTTGTCTTTGCTTGGCAGCGGAGATGCATCTGGGCGTGCACACGCGAGAGCAACGACTGAGACGAGTCTCCGAGCAGCATTGCCTGATGGATTCAGCGAGCTAGAAAACAATAATAAGAACAGTGCGCCAAGTGAAGATCAAACCCCAGAAACGCTCTCTGCAAAGACGAAACGCTCCACAAAGTCTCGCAAACCTCAAAAGACGCTTTTGCAGCGCGCCATAGCGTCGCTCTCCAGGCGGGAGTACTCGCGGCTTGAGCTTAAGCGCAAGCTTTCCAGAACATTGTCAGAGGGAGAAACCAAAGAGTCGATCGAAGCTGTACTTGACACGCTCGAGAAGCGGGGGTTTCTCTCCGACGAGCGTTATGCAGGCATCAAGGCGCGCAGCGTTGCATCGAGAATGGGCGACGCAAAAATCCAACGAGAGCTCAGGATGCGCGGCATTGACGGGCAGACTGCACGAGATGCTGTCGAGGGCATTCGGGAAAGCGAAGAAATTCGAGCTTATAAGATTTGGCGGCGCCGCTACGATGAGCTGCCCAAGACTTGGAAGGAGCGGGAAAAGCAAATCCGCTACCTTGCTTACCGTGGTTTCAGCATGTATTCGATCATGAAGGTTCTGCGCGGCGAAGTAGAACTCCCAGAAGATGGAGAAACTTTCTATTTTTCTTGATGAGTGGTATTCCTTGATCGGTTTCGGATGTGCTCGAATACCGCATCTTTTACAATTAAGCGCACTCGTCTGAAGACATTGACGGAGGGAAAGTTGGAGTACATCTGGGACCTGTTGGTCAACTTGCACTGGGCTGCTGTCGGGCAGATCATCATGATCGACATTCTGCTCGGCGGCGACAATGCCGTCGTTATCGCCATGGCGTGCCGAAATCTGCCGCACGAGCAACGCAATAAAGGCATCTTTTGGGGTACGGCAGGCGCGATTGCCCTGCGCGTGATTCTGATTACTTTCGCCGTGATGTTGCTTGATTTGCCGTTCCTCAAGGTGGCAGGCGGTCTTTTGCTTCTTTGGATCGGCATCAAACTGCTTATTCCAGAGTACGATTCGCACGAAAAAATCGAAGGCAGTTCGAAGCTTTTGGGGGCAATCAAGACAATCATTGTTGCCGACTTCGTGATGTCTTTCGACAATGTCATCGCTATTGCAGGCGCTGCGCAGCAGGCTCATGAAGCGCATCAGACGTTGCTCATCATTTTCGGCCTGCTGGTTTCCGTTCCCTTCATTGTGTTCGGCAGCCAGGTTGTTCTGCGTCTTCTCGACCGATTCCCGATCATCATCTACTTCGGCGGTGGCCTGCTTGGCTGGATTGCCGGAGGCATGGTTGTTTCTGACGGCTACGTGGCGACACATTGGCCGGAATTCAGCTTTACTGCACACTACCCTGCTTGCGTAGGCTTTGCTTTGATCGTTATCGTCGTTGGACACTTTCTTGCGAAAAAGAAGCGTGCGGAGCATGAGGCTCAACTTAAGCTCCACCAGGTGACGACTCCTGAACAGGATGTGCAGACGAACGAAGTCAAATAACCGGCGCAATGCAATTGAAAAGGGCGGCTTTAAAGCCGCCCTTTTCGTTACGTATTATGAACGAACAACATCTATAAAGCCTCCGCCAAGGCAAACGTCGCCTTGATAAAGCACGGCGCTTTGGCCAGGGGTCGCCGCCCACTGCGGTTCTTCGAAGGCAAGTCGAAATTGATCGGCTGAGGAAGCGGCAATGCGGCAGGGGCCATCCTTCTGGCGATAACGGGTTTTGACCGTAACCGGTGACTTCGGGTCAGGCGCTGTGCCGGCAACCCAGCTTGGGTGGACGGCCACGATTTCGTGCGAAAGCAGCATCGGGTGATCGTGTCCCTGACAGACCCAAAGCGTATTTGTCGAAAGATCCTTGCGGGCAACGAACCAAGGTTCGCCTGTTGAATCGTGCATGCCGCCGATGCCGATGCCTTTGCGTTGCCCAAGCGTGTAAAAAGCAAGGCCAATATGTTCGCCGATCACTTTGCCGTCGGGCGTCTTGATCGGACCAGGGTGAGTCGGCAGGTAGCGATTCAGAAACTCGCGGAAAGGCCGTTCACCGATGAAGCAGATGCCTGTCGAGTCCTTTTTGCGGGCGTTCGGCAGTCCTATTTCCTCGGCAATGCGCCGTACTTCGGTTTTGCAAAGATCACCTACGGGGAAAATCACGCGGGAGATCTGCTCCTGTGTGAGGCGGTGCAGGAAGTAGCTTTGGTCTTTGTTAGGGTCAATGCCACGCAGAAGCTCCGTGCGGCCGTCTGCGTCACGTCGAACACGAGCATAGTGTCCCGTTGCAATCCAGTCGGCCCCCATGTTCATGGCGTGATCAAGGAAGGCGCGGAATTTAATTTCAGCATTGCAGAGCACGTCAGGGTTTGGTGTGCGTCCGGCAGAATATTCGCGCAGGAAGTCTGAAAAGACGCGTTCCTTATATTCCTTCGCAAAATTGACCGCCTCGATGTCGATGCCTATGACATCTGCAACACTGGTCGCATCAATAAAATCCTGACGCGAGGAGCAGTATTCGCTGTCATCGTCATCCTCCCAGTTTTTCATGAAAAGACCGATGACGTCATAACCCTGCTGCTTTAGAAGATAAGCACTGACGGATGAATCAACGCCGCCGGAGAGCCCGACGACGACTTTCTGCTTGCTCATGAAGGGAATCCATAGAAAAATGAACGCTTTTGCCGAACCGGCAAGCGTATTTGTGACGGCATTTTAATCGGCGTGGCGGAGAGTTTTCTGCATTCGCTGCAATGTTCGAAATCGGAGAAAAAATGACACTGACGGAAATGGCGGAAAAATCCCTGGTCCGTGCGAGGCGTGATGCCGAACGGTTCGGCATTGAAACCCTTTTTCTAAATGCGCCGATGCCGCAGGCGGCTGGCATCGATATGGTGGCTGCAGTCAGCGAGGCGGGCGGGCTCGGCGTTCTGCCTGCTGCTTTTCTGTCGGGTGAGGAAATAGTGCAGGCGGTTGCGGCAGTTCGCAAGAGAACAGCAAAGCCTTTTGCGATCAATCTGGCAATCCGGCCGCGCCGATATTCGAATGAGAAAGCGGCGCAAACGCTGTGGAACGGCCTTTCTGCACTTTTGGAAGAGCTTGGCCTTCCGACTCGCGCCGACGCCTACGATCTAACGGGCGCAAAAGTCATGCCGGATTTTGATGAGCAATTTGAGGCCATGCTGTCGGTCAAGCCGCATGCTGCAATCGCGACCTTTGGGGGCTTTCGGGAGCCAGAAGCGGATGCGTTGAAGGCCAATGGCATTTTGAACTTTGGTACGGCAACGACGCTTAAGGAAGCTAAAGTTCTCCGCAGCGCCGAGGTTGATGCTCTGATTATTCAGGGCGCTGCCGCTGGCGGCGTTCGCGCATCGTTTGAAAGTGCTGATTCTGTGCTCGTCGATACTGCAGGTCTTGTTGAAGAAGCGGTTCGCGCTACTGGTTTGCCTGTTATCGCTTCAGGCGGTATTGCTGGAGCAACTTCCGCTGCTGCTGCGTTTCTGGCAGGCGCGAGCGGCGTGATGATCGGCACGGCGCTGCTCACCACAAACGAAAGTCTGTTGAAAGATCAAGCGCGCAGCGCCTGGCATTGGGCAGGCGCTGCTGATCTTGTTATGACCCGGGTCTTCAGCGGTCGGCTGGAGCGTGTGCTTCGATCTCCCATGACGGAGGCGCTCGAAACCTATGAAGCATGCGTGCCGCCCTGGCCGGCGCCGCTGGCGCTGTTTAAGCCAATATGGTCAAAAGCCGAGGCGCTTGGCCGCGATGAACTTGCCGTACTGCCGCTTGGACAGGCCGTCGGTCGAAGCGCCTGGATGCGGGTGAGCGAAGCATACGACGCCGTGGCCTCGCTCTTGCGCTAGCGCGGACTGTCTTGATCAATCTTTGCTTGACGCTAGAAGACGGATAACGCGATCTGCTGCTTCAACGATTTCGCCGCCGCGCAGCTTTCGGCCGCGTCGTGTTTCTTGGGCGCCGTCAACGAAGACGCCGCCCGATTGAATCATTTCTTTTGCCTGTCCGCCGGATTCGGCGATGCCGGCAGCTTTAAGGAGCGCGTCAAGCGTAATGAACTCGCCGCGAATGCAAAAAGTTTCCTGAGTGCTCATTTTTGTATCCAAGATACGGCTTCCCCGAGCGTTTTCCTTATGTTGAATCAAATCTATGGCGTGAAAAAGCGGGGCGGATAGAGCCGATGAAGTGACAGAATTCAACATTCTGTCATTATCGCTTTCCCGCGGTTTCGAACAAGAGCAGCTTTAGCGTTCATACTCGAAGCGCGCGCGAGAGAGCGAGAATTATTCGATTCTTATCTCCCAGAAAATGATTGCTTCATTCGCCCTTATTCTGGGCTTTCAAGTCATCGGCGAAGCATTGAGCCTCTTTTTTTCTCTTCCTGTTCCGGGGCCTGTGCTTGGCATGGTGCTGATGCTTTTTGCCTTTTTCCTGAAGGACAACCTCGTCGACAGCATTCGACCAACCGCCGGCGTACTGTTGGCAAACATGTCGCTTCTCTTCGTGCCTGCAGGTGTCGGCATCATGCGTCACGGAGAGCGATTTATGAACGAAGGCATTGGGATTGTTGTTACGATTCTGGCGTCAACGTTGATAGCCATGGCTGTTTCAGGCTATGTGATCCTGCTCGTGCAGAAGGCGCTCAAAATTCAGGATGAGGAAGAGGAGTGAATCATGGCAGACCTTCAGACGCTTTTTGCTTCTCTATCGACGAGCAGTTCTTTTTGGCTGGCGCTCACGCTGGGCTTTTACGCGATCGGCCAATTGATCTTCAAGGCGGCAAAGTTCAATTTGCTCCTCAGTCCGATCATTACGGCTGTTGTCTGTCTCATTGCCGTGCTTTTGTTGACGGGCGTGCCCTATGAAACTTATTTTTCGGGAGCAAGCTTTGTTCATTTTTTGCTGGGTCCCGCAACGGTGGCGCTTGCTGTTCCGCTTTATGAACAGCGCCGCAGACTTGCCAGACTTTGGCTGCCGCTGGCATGCGGACTAATTGCAGGTTGTGCTGCCGCAATCGTTTCGGTTGTTCTCATCGGCGCTGCCTGCGGGCTGTCGGCCGAGACGCTTCTCTCCATGGTGCCGAAGTCTGTTACGACGCCGATTGCCATGGGAATATCCGAACACTTGGGCGGGATGCCTGATCTCACTGCTGCACTTGTTGTGATGACAGGCATTTCGGGCTCGATCATTGCGAGACCCTTTTTCCGGCTCATTCGTTTCCGCTCCGATACGATTTGCGGAATTGCGCTTGGTCTTTCTGCGCACGGCATGGGAACGGGCGCAGCGTTTCAGATCAGCAATCGGGCTGGCGCTTTTGCCGGCCTTGCCATGGGCATTTGCGGCGTGATTTCCGCTTTCATGGCGCCCTTTGTCGCGATTCCGCTCATGAAGCTGATAGGGTATTGAAAAACAAAAGGAACGGAAGCGCTGATCGCTCCGTTCCTTTGTAAGTCTCTAGAATTTGCAGCCGCTAGACCATGTCCTTCAGTTCGCGGCGCAGAATTTTGCCGACGGCGGTTTTCGGCAGACTGTCAGCAAAAACAATCACGTGTGGCATCTTGTAGCCGGTCAGCTGCGTGCGGCAGTATTTCTTAACGTCGTCAACTGTAAGGTTGGGGTCCTTTTTCACAATGACGGCCTTAACAGTTTCTCCTGACTTGGCGGAAGGAACGCCGACGACGCCGACTTCTAGGACACCGGGCATTGAAGCGATAACGTTTTCAACTTCATTCGGATAAACATTGAAGCCCGAAACCAAGATCATGTCCTTCTTGCGGTCTGTGATGGAAATGATGCCCTTGGCGGTCATGTGGCCGACGTCGCCGGTGCGAAGCCATCCATCCCGCATTACGTTGGCGGTTTCCTCAGGTTTTTTCCAGTAACCGAGCATTACCTGCGGGCCGCGCACGCATATTTCACCTGTATAGGGCGTAGGATCTTCGCCTTCGGGCACAACGCCGAGATCGCGGAATCCGTCGCCGCGGATTGAAACTTCGGTCGAAGGCAACGGAGCGCCGACGGAACCATCCCAAGGCGCATTAGGAATGTTTCCGCAGACGGCTGGACTGCATTCAGTGAGGCCATATGCTTCAAGAATGTTGCAGCCGGTTTGCGCCTTCCAGGTTTCGGCTACAACACGCTGAACTTGCGTGCCGCCGCCAGCAGTCATCTTGAGACGTGAGAAGTGGTGGGATTTGAAGCGCTCGTTGCGAAGCAGTGCGGCAAAAAGGGTGTTGACGCCAATAATGACTGAAAAATCCCATTTGACGCATTCTTTCGCAAGGCCGTCAATATCGCGTGGGTTCGTGATGAGCACCATCGTCGAACACCAGTGCGTAAAGACGAGCGTCGCTGCGAGCGAAAAGATGTGGTAAAGGGGGAGCGCCGTCATGACGACTTCTTCGCCTTCCTTAAATGCAGCGGAAATCCAGGCGCTGATTTGCGTAATGTTGGCGACCAGGTTTCTGTGCGTAAGCTCAGCACCCTTGGCAATGCCCGTTGTGCCCCCTGTATATTGCAGGAAGGCAATATCGGTGTTTTGGATGGGAACGGGCTTGAAAGCGGTTGAGCTGCCGATTTCGAGCGCTTCGCGGAAACCCACGGCCTGCGGAATCGAATAGGGCGGCACCATTTTTTTCACCGAGCGGACAACGAAATTCACAATTTGCCGCTTCGGGAAGGGGAACAGGTCGCCCACGGCCGTTGTGATGACGTCCTTGCAGGCTGTTCCGCCGATGGCTTGTTCCAGTGTTTTGGCAAAATTCTCGATGATTACGATCGCTTTGGCGCCCGAATCGCGAAGCGTATGGTTGACTTCCCGAGCCGTGTAAAGCGGATTGACGTTCACAACGATCAGACCTGCACGAAGAATGCCGAAAACTGCGACGACATATTGCAGCAGATTCGGCATCATGACAGCAACGCGGTCGCCAGGCTTCAGGTCTGGTCTTGATTGAAGATAGGCGGCAAACTGCTTGCTGAGCTCAACCGTTCGACGGTAACTGAGCCCGACGCCCATGTTCGTGTATCCGATGCGATCGGGAAACTTGCGGGCCGCCTCGTCCAGAATGGCGGGAATGCTCGGATAAAGATCCGGGTCAATTTCATGCGGAACGCCCTCAGGGTAGGCGGAGAACCAAGGAAATTCAGACATAAGCAAGTGCAGGCGCAACGCGCTGCGGCGGCGCAGTTTTTTGTTAAGGCTCGCAGTTTAGCCGAATCCGCCGCAGCTTCCGAGTATTGAACTAAGGGATTTCTAGAAAATTCATACAAAAAAAGACGCCGGCAATCCTGACGGCGTCAAAGCAAACTTAATTTGCTGCGATTGGATTTAGGCGTTAAGCGTTAGGCAGTGACGTGCATATTCCTTGACGTCGTCCCAATTCGTGTAGTCGACGATGGCTGTCGGATCCGTCGGTCCCTTCGTCATCTTCATGATCATCTGAATGGCCATGGTTTCGTACCAATTCCAATTCGGATAGTCGACCTTGCCGGCAAAGCAGTGCGCATCCTTCGGCTTCCAAGGATTGGTTTCAAGGAACTTGCGCGTGTAGACGTTGCCTTCGATCGTGCACTTGGCTGGGGTGCGGGCAACGACGGAAACCGAGAAAAAGCTGTTGGCTTTGGCGTCAAGCACCGACTTGTACTTATTCACGAAAGCGCGGAAAGACTTGTGGAATTTGCCGTAGATGACGGGGGCGCCGGCAATGACGAGGTCATACTTGTTCCAGTCGAGCCCTTCGCGGTCTGCTTCAAGAACGGTCATAAGGTCGGCCTGGTTGCCTTCGGCGATGACCGTCTCCCAAATTCGACGGGCGATTCGGGCAGTATGGCCGCCGTGACTGTAGTAGAGAACCAGAACGGATTTCATCGATTTTTCTCCATGTGGCGCATGACCGCTCCCAGCGGCTTCATGCGGGCCGAAGGTTGTCTTTTTCTGCGGCTTTCGTACGAAAAAAGCCGCAAAAGTATTCGCCGGGAATAATTGTAAAGTTTGCCGCAGACCGGCGTAGCAAAAGTGGTGGCGCAGCCAACTTCGCAGGTTATCTTAACGGGCTGCGCTTCTTTTTGTCTTAAGAGAGATAAAGCAACCGCGGCGATCCTGAGATCGTGCAATGGAAAAAAAAGGCTGCATCGACGCGGCGGATAAAAATGTCGGTGTAAAATCCGCAGATCGCCGCAATGCCGCTTTGGGGTGCAGCGGCGACGAAAACGTCTGCGTCCAGCCGGCGGCTCATCGCAAGGGCAATTTGTCTTTAGGTAGCTCACCCGAGCGTCTGAGTGAGCCGCTCGCTTTGTGAGCGGCGTGTCGACCGAAGAGCAAACAGGCGCGCCGAAAGCATTGCCGCCAATGACGCGGCACTACTCTTTTATTCAATACAACCGAAAGATTTATGGCAAAGGAAGATCTCATCGAGATGACGGGGCAGGTTCTGGAAGTCCTTCCGGACGCTCGTTATCGCGTGAAGCTTGATAATGGGCACGAACTTGTGGCGTATACCAACGGCAAAATGCGCAAGCACCATATTCGCATTCTTGCCGGCGACCGCGTTTCGCTCGAACTTTCGCCTTACGATCTGACGAAGGGCCGCATCACCTTCCGCCACATCGAAGGGCGTCCTCCCGTTTCGAATCAGAACCGCCGCCGCTAATCGGTGAGTCGGCAATCAGATAAAGCTGCGATCAGCTTCTAGGCGTCTGATAAAAAAACCGCTTGTTGTTTGAGCAAGCGGTTTTTTTCATTGGTTCAAGATGCTCGGACTAAATTAGAACGCATCCTTAAAGGTAATAAAGAAAATGACCGTGAGGTGATAAAACACCGGCGCGGCGAAAGTCAGCGGTGCAAGTCGGGCAAGCAGGCCGCGCGTGATGTAAATGTCGCCTTCGCCGGCAAGGCGTTCTGCTCCCATGCTGCGTCGGACGCAATTAAACACGAGATCGCCGAGCACGCCAGAAATCACGATGGCAAGTGCCATCAAAAGCGCCTGCCAGAAACGGAAGGGCGTTATCCAGTACATGGCGGCGCCGGCGAGAAAACCGCAGCAGCACCCGGCGGCCGTGCCTGCCACTGTACGGCCTGCGTTGAAGCCGAGCGATTTCTTGCCGATCATTGAGCTCAGGATCGCAGCGGAGAAGTCCGAAACGAAAATGACGAGCAGGAAAAAGAGCATCAGAAGCGGTCCTGACGAACTGTACCTGGTGAGGTCAAGCATGGCGATGGCAGGTGCATGGCTGACGCAATAAACACATAGCATGATGCCCCATTGAACTTTAGCAACGCGTTCGAGGTAGCGGTCTGTGTCCTTGGAGAGCGCTGTGACGACAGGCAACGCCAGGAAGAGATAAACAGGGATAAAAAGCGTATAGATTTCAGGGAGATCAAAGCCAATTGCGACGTATTGCACTGGTATTGCGAGATAGAACGCGATTACAAGCGCATAGTGATCGGTCGATTTAGTTGGCGTAATGGCAATGAACTCGCGCAGCAGAAAGAAGCTTATGAGCGCAAAGAAGACAAGAAGCGTCGGAATGCCGACTGCAAAAGCAATCGTGAAAACGACAATGAGCCACCACGCCATGCGCACGCGCGAATTGACGATTTGCAGGCGGAAGCGTTGCTGAAGGTTGGCGACGCGCTTGCGGGCCCATTGTCCGTAAAACGTGCCGCCGGCGGCGATAAGCGAGAGGCCGACGAGCAAAATGACGTACGCCTCTTGAATAGTGAATCCGAGTCTCATGCGTTGGCCAATGAAATGACGGCGTTACGCGCGCGGTTGAGAAAGTCGTCCTTGAGGTCTTCCGGCGAGTGTTCCAGCGGTGCGCCAAAGCGAACGGAGCAAACCGTAGGAACCGGAATAAGAACGCCCTTGGGCATGGCGCGGTGAAGATTTTCAATATAGACGGGTATCAGTTCGACATCAGGGAACTCCCGCATCAAGCGCCAGATGCCCGATTTGAACGGGCTGGGAAGCGGTTGAGGACGCCGAGTGCCTTCAGGAAAAATAATGAGGGAATCGCCTTGAGCGAGCGCTTCGCGCAGCGGATCAAGCGGATTGGCGTGCTCCGTGCGGCGGCGGTCAACCAAGACTGCGTGAAGCTCGTCGACCGCAATGCGGCGCCGAATCCCGGTTTCCCAATAGTCTTTTGCCGCCACAGGGCGCACATGCGGCCGCAGCGCCGGGGGCAACGAGGCCCAGATGACGATCGTGTCGAGATGACTCGTGTGATTGGCAAAGTAGATGCGCTGTCTGGCTGAAGGCGCACACCCCTGCCAATGCGGGTACGCGCCTACAAGCAGGCGCGTCAGCCACACGATGGGGGTCATGAGCTTGAAGGAATTGAGCACGCTTTTACCCGTGGTTCAGTAGATGATTGACGCTCATTATAGGAGTCATGACGTTAGCTTCGCGCGGTCACTCGAAAGCGGTGCCGCCTACCGTAAGCGCATCAATGCGCACGGTTGGCATGCCGACGCCCACTGGTATTTGCTGGCCGTCCTTGCCACATTGACCAGTACCGTCATCGAGTGCGAGGTCGTTGCCGATTAATTTAATCTGCTGAAGCGCTGTTTTACCGTCTCCGGAGAGCATGGCGCCTTTCACGGGGCGGGTGAGCCTGCCTTGTTCAATCAGCCAGGCTTTTGACATGTTGAAGACGAACTGGCCGTTCGTGATGTCAACTTGTCCGCCATTGAAATTTTCTGCATAAATCCCGTATGGCACGGAGGCTATGATCTCTTCGCGCTCGTAGCGGCCTGGCAACATAAAGGTATTGGTCATCCTCGGCATCGGGAGTGAAGCGAAGCTTTCTCTTCGTCCGTTTCCTGTGGAGGACCGCTTCAAAAGCATCGCATTGGCGAGATCAAGCATGGTGCCAACGAGCCGGCCGTTGTCGATCAGAACGTTGCGTGATGTCGGCGTGCCTTCATCGTCAAAAGCGAGTGAGCCACGCCTGCCAACCAGCGTGCCGTCGTCGACAACAGTGACGCCCGCAGCAGCAACACGCTCGCCGAAGCGGTTGGAGAATGCTGAAGTGCCTTTGCGAATGAAGTCGCCTTCCAGGCCGTGGCCGACCGCTTCGTGCAAGAGAATGCCCGGCCAGCCGGAGCCGAGCACAACGGGGAAAATGCCGGCAGGCGCGGGTGAGGCTTCAAGATTGTGCAAGGCTTCTTCGACGGCCTGATGAACCCAGCGTTCAACGCGTTCTTTCGTGAAGTGCCTCAGATCCGAGCGACCGCCGCCGCCAGCTGTGGCGCGTTCACGGCGTCCATTCTTTTCCACGGTAACAGTTATGGACAGGTAGCTCATCGGGCGGATGTCGCCCAAATGCCGTCCGTCCAGGCCTCGGACAAGCACTGCATCGCGTTCGGTTTGATATGAGACCAGCACGTCCGTTACGGCGCGATCAAGCGCTCGTGCGTACCGGTCGACGGATTCGAGCAGCGCTATCTGACGTTGCGACGCCGCTTCATCGAATTCATTGCGCATGCAGGCGCACTCATAAAGTGAATGGCGCACGGCGGGAGCTGAATGGGGCAGACAGCTCACTTCAGCGGCGCCGGTTGCCGTCATCGTGCCTGCAGTCCGTGCAGCGCGCAGAAGCGCCGTTTTCTCAAGAGAATTTGAATAAGCCAGGGATGCGCGTGAGCCGACAACGGAGCGCAGGCCTGCGCCTCTGTCTATTGTGAAGCTGCCGCTTTTGACGGCGCCTTCTTCCAGGAGCCAGTCGCGAGAGATCGTTTCCTGCAGATAGATGTCTGCCCAGCTCACGTTGCCGCGCGCCAGTACAGACATGACGCGGTCGAGCGCTGCACTGTCAAGGCCTGCAGGCGCAAGCAGAATGCTTTCTGCCGCGATCTGCGGATCATTTCCATCCAAATGCATTGCAGCAGATTCAGTAGAGCTCTCGCCCGTCAAGCGCCGGCAGCATGGTGCGAACGTTGGTAATAAGTCTCGGATCAATGTCGCCGATCACAATGCCTTCGCCCGTAGGCAGTTCGCTAACCATGTTGCCCCAGGGGTCGATGAGGCGACTGTGTCCCCAGGTTCTGCGGCCGCATTCATGTTCACCGCCTTGTGCGGCGGCAGCGACGTAGCATTGATTTTCAATGGCGCGGGCAGCCAGCAGGGTTGCCCAATGCGCACGCCCTGTTGTTTCGGTAAAGGTTGCAGGCAGCAGCAATAGGTCGCAGGCTCCAAGGCTGCGATAGAGCTCAGGGAAACGCAGATCAAAACCGAGAGAAAGGCCTACGCGCAACTCGAGTCCGTCCCAGGTTGCAAGACGGAAGCTGACAGGGCTTTTGCCGGCGAGAACGTAGCGGGATTCGTCATAGGCTTCTTCATTGCCGCGGTGATAGCGGAAACGGTGAATTCGATCGTATCGCGCCGCTGTTTCACCGTTGGGATCGTAGACGATGCAGGCGTTGTAGAAATGCGTGTTGTCTTCGCCTTGAATTGGGATCGAGCCAGCGCAGATCCATGCGTTGTAGCGCATTGCCGCCGTGCGGATTGCATCCTGAATGGGACCGTCGTTGAAGCGTTCCGCGATCGAAAGAAGCGACTGATCGTCGCTTGCGACGCGGGCAAAGTGCTCCGGCAGAACAATGAGCTGCGCGCCGGAATCAGCGGCGGCGCTGATCAGCTTCAGCGCGTGGAGGACATTTTCTTCCGGGTCGAGGCCGGAAACCATTTGACAAGCGGAAATGCGCATTCGAGTTCTTCTAGTCTTATCGGAAAACGCCGGCGGCAACAGAGTGCTTCAGATGCGCGCTGCGGCAAAGTTTTGCAATTTTAGTTTTTCTGACTCGCCGCGTCTTTTTGTGACTGGGCGCGTGAGAGCTTCTTCACTTCGGGAGCGTCGTAGGTACCCTGAATGACGTACTCGGAGCTGAGAAACTTCGATATCTGATTCTTAAGCACGAGTTGCGCAACGAGCGTGCCGATGCCGACGGCTGGGTTGGCAATTGCAAGCGCCACGGAAGCGCCTTCGGCATTGATGCTCGGCAGCACAAGCGCGCGAAGATCGAGAACTTCGTTGACAAGATCGATGTCTCCGCCGATCAGCACCGTGGCAGCACTTCCGATTAAGGAGGTTTTGTCTGTATGGAGCATGCCGTTGGCAATCGATGCCGTCGTTGCGATCGAGTCAAAGCCGAAGCCTCGGCCGGCAACGTCTCGGAAGTCGAGCGTCAGTCGGCGAAGCAGATGCTGCATCGATAGAAGGCTCAGAATGCGCCCGGCACCTGGCTCCACTTGAACGAGCTGTCCAGCGCCAGTTCTGCCGGTGATTTCGCCGTTGAGCGTTTCGAAATTAAAGTCGATCGGCATGCCTTGCCATTCTGCTTTGAGACTGAGCGACCCTGGCGCATCATGAACAACGTCGACGACGTCAAGGTTCTGCAGCACAACGCCCATGCTTCGGATGTCCGCTTCCAGCGCAAGAGCGCTGGTGCCAGCAGGGTTCTTTGCGCCGCCGCTCAGCCAGCGGCCGGTGCCGGAGAGAGTGCCGCCGGGATTGCGGATCGCAAAATGGTCGATCCGCCAGGTGTTGCGGCCGTTTTCCTTGCCGTTATAGGCTTTGGCTTCGATTTTCCCGATGTTTCGTTTGCCGATTCTCAGATCATCAATTACAACGTCGAGGTTGGGCAGCCAATTGCGCGGCGCGGATGCAATGTCTTCGCCGACTGCACTTTCGAATGTTTGCGGCAGATGAAGCCGAAGAAGCTTCATTGAAAGACTTGGCTGTTCGTTCTCTCGAGCTGGTTCTGAGAATTCAATCTGCCCGGAGGCGGCATCCGACTGCAGCCGCACGTGCCAAATCCGGCCGATGTGTCGCAGCGTCGAGTCGATGTTCGAGAAGACTTCTCCGTCATATCGAAGTGTGTTGGTTTGAAGCGTTACGCTTGAAAGTTGAGAAACGAACTCGCCTTTAAGTGCCGCAAGCACTTCTTCCTTGCTGGCGGCATAGCGCGCGCCTGTATCGGCTGAAGAGAAAATTTTCATCCAGGCGTCGACGTCCATGTCCGGCGAAGCTATGGCTATGTCGAATCCGGTCGGCTTTGGGGCCGCATTCATGCCAATGCCGATGCTGCCGGATGCAGGCAGCAGAACTGAAGATTTGCGTCCCTTTTCCGTGCGCTCTTTTTCGCTGAAGCGCATGTTTAGGCTGCCTCTGTTTTCGAGCGAAATAAGGAGACGGCGATCGGCGCTGCCTTCGGGCGACCACTCAAACGAAACAGGCCACTGCGCATCAGCTTCTTTGCTGAAGGGAGCAGGTAGTCCAAGTTCGAGACCCTGAAGATTGCTGGATCCGCGCAAAACCCAGCGCGACGGATTTTGGAAGGGCAGTTCCAGTTCGACAGCGGCGTCAGCATAGCCTTTTGCTTTTGCAAAAAGAGGCTCGGTCCATGGCAGGTCAAGCATGCGGTTGCCGTCTTCGGGGAGAAGCCGGCCTTTTATCGAAAGCTTCAGAATGTCGTTATTCGTGGTGACGCCGATAGAGAGCGGTTTGCCGGCGAGTTCTCCTGCAACCGCAGAACGCGCATGCACGCCATCGTTGTCGAAGCGCAGTGATCCCGTAAGTTTTTTTGCTGCAGGCAGCATTGGCAAATAGCGGAATTCGGCGTTTTTAAGCGTGCTTTCAACGGAAAAACGCGTTTTGCCAGGGTCATCAAAAGGAAGCTCAATAGAAAGGAGACTGGTTTGCTTGCCTTTGCCATTGCTCTGCAGAAAGCTGTCGCCGAGAACTTCGCGCAGGAATGGCGCGGTGTTGATGTAGGCGATAGCGTTGTTTAAGTCGCCGTCGATGCGGCCTGTGACGGTGAGCTTTGCATCTTTGCCAACGTAGGAAGGAATTTCGACGCGCACATTGGAGGCAGTGAGATGCTGCGATTCGGCGCTCTTTCCCGTAATGAGCATTCGGTTGCCTTCAAATAGAAGGTGAGCATTGATGTTGCGAAGCACAGGCCAATGCTCGGCCGCGACAAATTTGCCACGCTTAGTCATCCGGTGAGACGGCATGAAGTCAAGCTGACCGTCCGTGACATCGGCTTCTATTTTGAAAAGACCTTCGCCCTTGTGTTCTCCATCCCAAGGAAACTGGTCCAGTTCGCCGCGGACAACCCAAGTGCCATTCGAACCCTTGCCCGCAAGAACGGCTGCTTCGACATAGTTAAGGGCAACGCTTCCGATGGCATTGGGCAGATACTTATGCACGGATTCACCTCGAGCGGTCAGAATTTGCCCCCCAATGTCAATAGTGCCGGCTCCACTGGTAGCCTCCCAGGTGCCTGAGCCAGTTGCTGTGGCATCGGCATTCTTAACCCGAATGTCCTTGAAGGAGAGCTTCAGCGTTGGTTCGGTTCGAATATGAATGTTGCCGGTGATGCTGTCGAAGTTGAGCTTCGGTTCGCGAAACACGCCAGGGAAAGTAAGTTGCGTAACGTATGAGTTTAGGGTGAGGTCGAATTCGCCAGGGCGCGAAGAAGCGACGGCGCCCGAAAGATTGCGGAAGCCAGGTATGTCGTCTTCGCCTGAGGGCAATGTGAGGCCGGTAAAGCCGCCGTTGAAGCTCCAGTTGGCTGGATTGGCAAAGTCGCCGCGAACGCTTGCCGCAACATTTCGAAGCATGCCTGAGGCAGGTTTCGTTTTGAGAAAGCGACGAGCGTTCTCGGGAATCGGCAGCGAAGACGACAGTTGAGAGAGCGTGTCGATCGAAATTTCAGAAGCGGAAAAGCGGCAGCCGAGAAGGCGGCCAGCGGCATCAGCATCGCAGGCGCCGCTCAACTCGGCAGGTCCGAAGCGCAGTTTTTTCGAATCTGAGAAGCTGAGAGAACGGGCTTTGACGACATGCGTGCCGGTGCCGTTGTTTTCATAGGTAAAACGGCCGCTCAGCTGGGAAAGCCGAATGGGTGATAGCGCTTCGTCAAAGCGCGCTGCCACGTGTCCGAGCGCAAGGTCTGCGGTTGCCGAGGAAATCCGGCCGTTCTCAAACGAGACCCATGCGCGCAAAGCACCCTCGCCTGAACGTGCGAAGCGTGAGAGGCCAATGCGGCGCATCAGGTTGGCGCCGTTGATGCGATCTGAATGAAAATAGCCTTCGCCCTTCCAGGTGAGCGGACTGTCGTTGCGGGAGAGCAGATTCTTTTCGATTCTGGCTTTGGCTTCGAAATGCTTGATCGTGTCTCCCTCAAGCAGCGTAGCGCGAACGCCTGCCCGCCAGTCGAGAAGGCTCTGATCGAAAACTGCTTCAGCATTCCTGATGATGATGGGCTGAGGATTCGAAAGCGTTTCGTCTATGTAAGTGAAGGTGCCGTTTTTAAGAATGAGCTGATCCTGGCCGAGCAGCCAGGAAGTGAAAGGCTGCCGCGCTCGGGCATCGTCGGTCTCATCACTTTTATCGTCTGTGGCGTCGATGATGAAGCCGGCGACGTCAAATTTGTACTGGCTGAGTCGCCGTACGGTAAGCGTCGGCGATGAGATGACGAGTGCATGAAACCGCGGCTCGAGGTGCCAGAGCGAGGACCAGGAAAACTCTGCCTCCACTTTGGGTAGCGTCAGCGAAACAGGGCCATTCGGACGAGAGAGCGTCGCGTTCTTAAGGACTATCGTGGGGCGGATGAGATGAAAGCCGCCGTCGATTTCTTCGGCTTCCACAACAACGCCGAACGCATCTGCAAAAAGCTGCTCGAGCGCTTCGCGATGCTCGTTGAGCTGCGTCGTAACGAACCAGCGCGTTGCAAGCACAATGATGCCGGCAACGAAGTAGAGCGTTATTAGGATCGTCCAGATCAGGTGAAAGCGCGCATCAGGCTCTCCGGGACGCCGCGCCCTTCGCGAATACTCACCATAGCGCTTGACGTAGAAATTCATGCCGGCCCGACGGAAAGAGAACGAATCATTTAGACCTTCTATTCTAGAGATCGTGGCGCTTTTATTTTGATGCCTGCCATGGGATCAGTACTTTGAGGAGCAGAGAAGAGGCACGTAAAATTGAAACGCTTTGCAATTTTCGCTTCCAGAGGAGTGAGTCGATGGCGACGCCCGAGTTGACTGAAGTGATCCGGTATTCTCCTTTTGTCCGCAGATCGCTCAAAGCGATGCTGCCTATGGGCGAAGACGGGGAACGCGAGGCCCTTTTCGAGAAGCTGTGCGCTGGGCCCTGGACGGCGGAGGCGATTCAGGCGAAGCTGACGGGCATCTCTGATGCAGATGCGCTCGGACTTGCGCTTCGAAAGCTGCGCCGGGAGATTGTCGTCGGACTTGTTGGCCGAAATGCATCCGGCCGTTGCGGGTATGACGAAGTGGTTTCCGTCATGACGAGCTTTGCTGAGGCAGCCGTTTCGACGATGACAAGCGTGCAGTCGCGGCTTCTTGCCGCACGTCACGGCGTGCCTTACGGCGAATCATCTGGCAAGCCGCAGGATTTGCTGGTGGTCGGCATGGGCAAGCTCGGCGGAGCAGAGCTCAACGTATCGTCTGACATCGATCTTGTGTTTCTCTACGGGGAAGACGGAGAAACCCGCGCAACGGCGGAATATCCGCAGGCCTCACGTTTTCTTTCGAATGCAGAGTTTTTCTCGCGGCTTGCCAAGCGCATCATTCCAGCTCTCAATGAAATAGAGGGGCCTGGTTTCGTTTTTCGGGTTGATATGCGGCTGCGGCCGAACGGTGATGCTGGGCCGATTGTCTGCTCGAACGACATGCTTGAGGAATATCTTTATTCTCAGGGTCGAGACTGGGAGCGATTTGCCTGGTTGAAGGGCCGCATCGTGAATGAACCGGTTTTCACCGATCCTGAGTGCTTTGCCACACAGTCGGGCGAGGTCCGTTCGCTGGTCCGGCCCTTTGTCTTCAGAAAATATTTGGATTTCGGAGCCATCTCCTCGCTGACCAAACTGCACGAAATGATCCGTTTGGAAACGGACCGCCGCGAGCAAATTCGAGCGAGAGAAGGCGTCAACGTCAAGCTCGGGCGCGGAGGGATACGCGAAATCGAATTCATCGTGCAGACACTGCAGGTGATTCGCGGCGGGCGAGATCCTGCGCTTCGCGGCAGAAGCACGCTGCCGATGCTCGATGCGCTTGCCGCAAACGGCGGCATTGCTTCAGAAACTGCACAGGCGCTCAAGCGGCATTACGTGTTTCTGCGAAATGTCGAACACGCGCTTCAGTATGTAGACGACCAGCAGACGCAATGGTTGCCGCGAAGTGGTGATGCTCTGGAATCAGCGGCAGCGCTTCTCGGGCAATCGCCAGAGGCGCTATGGAGCGAAGTCGAAAGCGTCCGAGAGTATGTGGCGAAAGCCTTCGACAGCATCTTCAAGGTGAATGAGGCCAAATCCGAAACCGACGAGCATGCATGGCCCGTTGGCTGGGCTTCAGGGACGTCGAGTGCGAAGGCGCTGCTCGCGAAGAAACTGGGAGATCTGGGCTATGACGCAGCAGATCTCGATGAATACGTTGCACGGATCTGTGCGCTTGTGTCAGGCCGCTTTGCGAGCATGGTTTCCGAGGAAGCGCGCACTCGCATGCGCAAGCTCGTGCAGTTCGTCTGCGAGAAGGTGCCTGACTGGCGCACCGGCGGACAGACGCGGATGGTGTCGTCCGACGAACTGCTTTCTCGGTATCTTCGGCTTTTGGAAGCCATTGCTGGCCGATCCACCTATGTGGCGCTTCTTTATCAATATCCGAGTGCAGCCGAACGCGTCGGCCGCGTGCTTGCCGCTAGTCGATGGAGTGCCGACTATATTGTGCGGCACCCGATCGTGCTCGACGAGCTTGTTGATGCACGAAACGTTGAAATGGACGATTTCACGCCCGTTGACTGGAGCCGGTGGCAGGAACGTCTGCGCATGAGTCTCGAGCAGACGGATGGTGATCAGGAGCGGCAGATGAACATTCTTCGCGACATGCATCATGCCGCAGTGTTCCGGCTCCTGGTGGCTGATCTTGACGGACGATTCACCGTCGAACGTCTGGCCGATCAGCTGTCCGCGTTGGCAGATGCGGCGATCGCGCAGGTGCTCGAGCTCGCTTGGCAGACCATTGTGAAGGATCCGGAGAATCATCCGCAATTTGCCGTCATCGGCTACGGCAAGCTGGGCGGCAAAGAACTTGCCTATGCCAGCGATCTGGACTTGGTGTTTCTCTATGACGACGATAAGCCAGAATCTTCGGTGAATTACAGCAGGCTCGTGCGCCGCATGATGAGCTGGCTGACCGTGCAGACGTCTTCCGGAAAGCTGTTTGATGTTGATCTGCGCCTTCGTCCCAACGGCGAAAATGGACTGGCGGTTTGTCCCTTCGAAATGTTCTGCCGATATCAGGAAAATGCCGACGGCAACGGCGCCTGGGTTTGGGAGCATCAGGCGCTTACGCGCGCACGCTTTGTTGCCGGAGATGCCGAACTAGGCCGACGGTTTGAGGCTGAGCGAGAAAAAATACTGTCGATGCCTCGCGATGAAGCTGCGCTGCGCTCAGAGATCATAAAAATGCGCGCAAAAATGCTGGAGGGCCACAGGAACAGAACGAAGTTCTTTGATATCAAGCACGACCGAGGCGGCATGGTCGATGTGGAGTTCGTCGTTCAGTTTCTCGTTTTGGCGCATGCGAGCAAGGAGCCGGCGCTGCTCAATAATTTCGGCAACATCCTGCTGCTCGAAATGAGTGCTCGCTCAGGCTTCATCAGTCAAGCGACGGCTGAAAATGCAGTCAAGGCGTATCGTCGCTATCGTGCGCTTCAGCATGAAATTCGCCTCAATGCCGGTGAGGGCGCGCCCGCCCGCGTTCCTCCCTCGATTGTTGAGGGTGAGCGCCTTGCAGTCGAGCAGCTGTGGCGGGAGGTTTTCGACACCGATGCCCCGCAGCGAGCAGAAACGTCGTAGCTGTTTTGTTTGCGTCGGCATGAGCGTGTTGAGGCGCACGGGCAAGCACGCATTCTGTTTCTAAAATGGAGCGTTCTTTTGTTCAAGGCAAAATCCGAAAACGCCATATGCCGATTACTACTTCAGACTATCAGGCGCCGGGCTGGTGTCCAGGCGGCCATCTGCAAACGGTTATCCCCGCCCGGCTGACCCCAAAGCCGGATGTCAAGTACCGAAGGGAAATCGTTCGGACGCCCGACGACGACATCGTTGCCTGGGATTGGGTCGATCCGGCAAATCCTGCCCCGGAAACGCCGGTTCTGGTGCATTTTCATGGTCTTGAAGGCGGCAGTGACAGCCACTATGCACTATCGCTCATGAAGACCTGTCAGGCGCGAGGATGGCGAGGCGTTGTTGCGCACTTTCGAACCTGCGGCGGCCTTATGAACATTAAGCCGCGGGCCTATTTTGCGGGCGACAGCGAGGACTGCAGCTGGGTGCTCAAGACCGTTCGGTCGCGCTTTCCGAAAGCGCCGATTTATGCCGTCGGCGTCAGCCTCGGCGGCAACCAGATAGCGAAGTGCCTCGGAGATTTCGGCCAGAGCGCTTCGCAGTTTGTTGATGCGGCTGTGGCGGTTTGTGCGCCGATCGATCTTGTAGCCGGCAGCGAGCGGCTGACAAAGGGTGTGAATATTCTCTACGCAAACATGTTTCTTTCGACGCTCAAGGCGAAATTGGAGGAAAAGGCGCGCCAATATCCTGATCTTTTCGATATGGCAAAGGTGAAGCAGGTTCAAAACATGTATGATTTCGACGACATGTACACGGCGCCTGTTCATGGCTATCCATCGGCCATGAAATACTGGCAGGACTGCTCGGCCAAGCCTGTTCTCTGCGATGTCCGCGTGCCGCTTTTGCTTTTAAATGCGAGAAACGATCCGTTTCTGCCCGCCTGGACGCTGCCCGATGAGGCTGGCATCAGTCGTGCTGTGACTGCCGATTTTCCGCAGGAAGGCGGTCATGTGGGTTTCCCGGAGGGCCGGAAATTTCCAGGCGATCTTGAGTATCTCCCTCGTCGTATCATGCATTTCTTCGACGCCGGCAGCTGAACCGTCTGCTTTGGGTGTCGCCCCTTGAACCCTTGGATGCGGCGGCTGACTGCGCTGCCGGTGTCCGGAGATTCTTCATGCTGCAGAACATGCGATTGTCGGCCGTCGGTTTGGCGTGCCTAATTCTTTTCATTCTCACAATTCCCGCGGGCAATTGGTTTGTGACGAATGTGGGTCTGGTATGTGAGCCAGACGGCCCCTGTCTGATTCCTGTCTGGCCCGGCATCATGTCGCCTTCGGCGGTGCTGCTTGCCGGTTTTGCCCTCGTATTGCGGGATGCCGTGCAAACGTTGCTTGGCAATCGATGGACGATCGTCGCGATCGTAGCGGGTGCTGGGATATCCGCGTGGCTTGCCGAGCCGCAGATTGTGATTGGATCGACGGCAGCGTTCTTCTTTTCTGAGCTCGCCGACTTTGCGGTTTATACGCCGATGCGCCGGCGGTATCCTTCGTCTGCAGTGATTCTTTCGGGTTTGGCCGGTTCGGTTGTCGACAGCATGATCTTTCTCACGCTTGCATTCGGTTCGCTCGAATTCCTGCCTGGGCAGGTGCTGGGCAAATTCTGGATGAGTCTTCTGGGCGGAGCCGTTCTGTACGTTTGGCGGCGGCGGGCCGCCTGCACGCACCATCTTGATGGCGCAGTAGCGCTTTGATTAAAGCTCGGTTCGAACAAGCTCGTCTTAAGCTCATTTCGAGAAAATTCGCGCGGTGCCTGCATTGAGCGGCACCGCTTTTTCGTTCCAGCGAACAAGAATTCGCCTTTTTCGACGGCCATATCAATGACGATTTCTACCGAGAAAACCGCCCCTGAAGCAGCGGTGCTCCTCATCAATACGGGTTCGCCCGATGCGCCTACGACGGGTGCTGTTCGTCGGTACTTGGCGGAATTTCTTTCCGATCCGCGCATTGTTGAGCTTCCCCGCTGGCAGTGGATGCCCATTCTGCACGGCATCATTCTCAGAACTCGACCAGCAAAGTCAGCCAAACGCTATCAGGGGGTTTGGACGGATCGCGGTTCGCCGCTCATCGTGAACTGCGAAGATGCCGCCGAAAAGCTCAATGCCGTTTTGGGACCTCGCATTGTTGTCAAAAGCGCCATGCGCTATGGCAATCCGTCGATTGCAGAAGCTATAGATGCCGTACTGGCGCTTGGCGTGCGCCGCGTGCTTTTATTCCCTATGTTCGCGCAGTATGCCGCCCAGACGAGCGCAGCATGCATAGATGCGGCCTTTGCGCACCTGAGCCGGCTTCGTTCTCTGCCGGCAATTCGGACCGTGCGCGAATATCACACTGCGCCCGAATACATCGAGGCGCTCGCGCAGCAGGTGCTGGCACATTGGGCGCGTGCTGGCCGTTTGAACGCCGACGGACAGCGGGGCAAGCTTCTCATGAGCTTTCACGGTATTCCGAAGAAGAGTTCTGAACTCGGCGACACATATGAGGCGGACTGCAAGGAAACAGCGGCGCTGCTCGCCCAGCGTCTCGGACTTTCTTCCGAAGAGTGGGGCACGGCATTCCAGAGCCGTTTCGGCCGGGATGAATGGCTGCAGCCGTATTCAATCGATGTTGTGAAGGCCTGGGCGGCCGAAGGCGTCAGTCGCATTGATGTGATCTGTCCAGGGTTTGCTGCCGATTGTCTTGAAACGATTGAAGAAATCGGAGACGAACTGGGTGGCATTTATCGCAATGCGCATCCCAATGGCGTTTTTCATTACATTCCGGCGCTCAATGCTGGCGAATCCGCCATTGATGCTTATGCCGCGATTCTTCGACGTGAGCTTTCCGGCTGGATTTAGCTGTTGTGCTCTTGAATTCGAGCCAATGAACCCCATATAAATAGGAAGAATTAGTTTTCAAGACGCCTTCCGCAGACGGAACGGCGCCTTGATGCAGACGCCGGTTGTTCAGGTCGGTGTCCGCACACTTCAAAGGAAGGATCCAGCGAAATGACGCAAGCTCAGAACGAAAAGGAAACGCTCAATCAGGAGTCGGTACAGCCGTCCGTCGAAGAAGGCGCGGAAGCAGTTGCGAAGGCATGCGCCTCTCAGTGCGGAGAACAAAAGTCCGAAGGGGAAGGTTGCTCTCAGGATGCAGAAAAGGGAGAAGCAGCCCCCACGATTGAGAATCTCCAGACGGCGCTCAAGCTTGCTGAAGCGAAAGTGCTCGAGCACTACGATCTTTACGTGCGCGCTATGGCGGAGCTGGAAAATACGCGTCGGCGCTGCGCTGAAGATGTTCAGAAGGCTCGGAAGTTCAGCATTGAAAAGTTTGCCGAAAATCTTTTGCCTGTTGTCGACAGCCTTGAAAAGGCTATCGAAGTTACCAAAGACGAAGCCGATAATCCAATGCGAGAAGGGATGCTGGCAACATATCGCCAGATGCTCCATGCACTTGACGTTTCCGGCATGAAGCCGATCGACCCCAAGGGCGAAACCTTCAATCCGCACCAGCATCAGGCCATTGCAATGGTGCCAGCGCCCGAAGGCGTTGAAGGGGGCAAGGTCGTGGAGGTTTTCCAGCGCGGCTGGCTTATTGCTGACCGCGTGCTTCGCCCCGCGATGGTTAGCGTCGCGCAAAAGCTTTAATCGACGCTGTTGCGCAGACGGCTTCTGAAAGGAAAGCCCGGATCGAATGATCCGGGCTTTTCTGTCAAAGGATAGAAGTCAGCTCTTCGTGCGCTGACAGTGAAAGGCAAAGAAAAGTTTTTGGCTTGCGCTCTTGAAAAAAAAAGGCCCGTCCCCATATAGGGATTAAGTGAGAAACAGGTCGGCATGCAAAACGCAGCGAAACGTGTTCTGCGGGGCCGACCGAAGATTTATGTTTTCCGCCCGCAGGCGCCGACGGCGCTTTCGAGAGGCTTTGGATTCAGATATCCAGCCGAAGGCGGACAAGGCTACGAGGAAAAGCAAACATGGCAAAGATCATTGGCATCGACCTTGGCACGACGAATTCCGCGGTCGCCGTCATGGAAGGAGACCACGTCAAGGTGATCGAGAACAGCGAAGGCGCACGCACCACGCCGTCTATCGTTGCCTATCTTGAAAACGGTGAAATTCTTGTTGGCGCCCCCGCAAAGCGTCAGGCTGTCACGAACCCGAAGAACACGCTCTATGCAGTGAAGCGCCTGATCGGACGTCGTTTTGATGATGCAGAAGTCCAGAAGGATATTGGCCTGATGCCCTTCAGCATCGTGCGCGCCGACAACGGCGACGCTTGGGTCGAAGTGGGCGGCAAGAAGCTTGCGCCGCAGCAGATCTCGGCGGAAGTGCTTCGCAAGATGAAGAAGACTGCCGAGGATTATCTCGGTGAGCCCGTCACGGAAGCCGTCATTACGGTGCCGGCCTACTTCAACGACAGCCAGCGCCAGGCAACGAAGGATGCGGGCCGCATTGCCGGTCTTGAGGTGAAGCGCATCATCAATGAACCGACCGCGGCTGCGCTTGCTTTCGGTCTTGACAAGGCTGGAACGTCCGATCGCAAGATCGCCGTGTATGACCTCGGCGGCGGCACGTTCGATATTTCGATCATCGACATTGCCAATGTTGATGGCGACAAGCAGTTTGAAGTGCTTTCGACCAACGGCGACACGTTCCTCGGCGGCGAAGACTTCGACCAGCGTCTTGTCGACTACATCATCAACGAATTCCGCAAGGATACGGGAGCGGACCTCTCGAAGGACGTGCTGGCGCTGCAGCGCTTGAAGGACGCAGCCGAAAAAGCCAAGATTGAACTTTCAAGCCGCCAGGAGACGGAAATCAATCTGCCGTACATCACGGCGGATGCCACCGGTCCGAAGCACCTCAATCTGAACATCACCCGCGCGAAATTCGAAAGTCTTGTCGAAGATCTCGTTCAGCGCACGATCGAACCTGTTGTGAAGGCGCTGCGCGACGCGAAGGCCGACAAGTCCGACATCACCGACGTGATTCTGGTTGGCGGTCAGTCCCGCATGCCGCGCGTTCAGCAGGTCGTTCGTGAATTCTTCGGCAAGGAGCCCCGCAAGGACGTGAACCCCGACGAAGCTGTCGCTATCGGCGCAGCAATTCAGGGCTCGGTTCTCACTGGTGAACGCCGCGACGTGCTGTTGCTTGACGTGACACCTCTCACGCTCGGCATTGAAACGCTGGGCGGCGTGATGACGCCGATGATCAAGCGCAATACGACGATTCCGACCAAGCACGCCCAGGTGTTCTCTACCGCTGAGGACAACCAGCCGGCCGTGACCATTAAGGTCTATCAGGGTGAGCACCAGATGGCGGCTTCGAACAAGCTCTTGGGCGAGTTCAATCTCGAAGGCATTCCGCCGTCTCCGCGCGGACTGCCGCAGATTGAAGTCACGTTCGACATCGACGCCAACGGCATTTTGCATGTGACGGCCAAGGACAAGGCAACGGGCAAGGAAAACAACATCACCATCAAGGCAAGTTCGGGCCTCTCCGAAGACGAAATCAACCGCATGGTGTCCGATGCCGAAGCCAATAAGGAAGAGGATCACCGCCGCTTCGAGCTAGCTCAGGCGCGCAACCAGGCTGATGCTGCAGTGAGCCAGGTCCAGAAGACCCTTAAGGAATTCGGAGACAAGGTTGAAAGCGAAGATCGCGCTGCTTGCGAATCCGCTATCAAGGATGTCGAAGAAAAGATCAAAGGCGAGGACAAGGCTGCCATTGACGCTGCTGTTGAACGTTTGATGAGCGCTGCGCAGAAAATCGGCGAAAAGATGAATAAGGCCGCGCAAGCGCAACAGCAAGCGCAGGGTGCAGAGCAGAAAGGCAAGGACGACGATGTCGTTGATGCCGACTTCACGGAAGTGAAGAAGTAATCCTGTCGCAGGAACAAGGGCTGCGCAGAGGCTCTTCGGAGCAGCTCGCAGCACCGATGGCTGCAAAGGGTCGGCTCGATTGAAATCGGCCGGCCCTTTCTTGGATTTTGACGGAAGGCGCTTTCGAGCGCCTTCGCAACGATCGAAACAGAGTCAGAAGCAATGGCTGATCAAGACTATTACGAGCTGCTCGGCGTTAGCCGCACTGCAAGTGCCGACGAAATTAAGAAGGCCTACCGCCGTCTCGCGATGAAGTATCACCCGGACCGAAACCCTGGCGACAAGTCGGCGGAGGAAAAGTTCAAGGCTGTCGGCGAAGCCTATGCCGTGCTTTCGGACGAACAGAAGCGTGCTGCCTATGACCGTTTCGGCAAGGCGGGCGTTGATCCGTCGGCCGCCGGTGGCGCTGGCGGCTTCGGAAACGGTTTCGGCGGTTTCGGCAACATGGGCGGCGCAGGCGATTTTCAGAGCGCTTTCGGCGACATATTTTCCGATCTTTTCGGCGGTGGGCGATCCCGCGGCAGCCAGCGCCGCGAGCAAGGCATTCGCGGCGATGACGTGAGCTTTTCTTTGGAAATTTCGCTCGAAGACGCTGCGCGCGGCCGCAAAATGGAAATTCGTGTGCCTGCATGGGATGAATGCAAGACCTGCCATGGCACCGGATGCAAGCCGGGTACTTCTAAGAAGACCTGTCCGACCTGCGGCGGTGCAGGTGCCGTGCGCATGTCAAACGGCATTTTCCATGTGCAGCAAACCTGCCCGAATTGCCATGGCACGGGGCAGGTCATCGAAGAGCCGTGTCCCGAATGCCGCGGCACGGGTTATACGCGCACCGCGAAAGTGCTCGAAATCAATATCCCTGCAGGCATCAACGATGGACAGCGCATTCGCATGACCGGCAAGGGCGAGCCTGGTATGAACGGAGGCGCGCCTGGTGATCTCTATATCGAAGTTCGCATTCGTCCGAGTGAAATTTTTGAACGCGAAGGCGACGATCTGCACATGGATCTGCCGATTTCCTTTGCGACGGCAGCTCTGGGCGGTGAAGTTGAAGTACCTACGCTTGAAGGCAAAACGCGAATCACGATTCCGGAAGGCACGCAAAGCGGCAAGACTTTCCGTTTGCGTGACAAAGGCATTCGAAACATGCGCACGCATGAGCCGGGCGATCTTTACATGCATGTGCTGATAGAAACGCCAGTGAACCTGACGGGCAAGCAGAAGGAACTCCTGCGCGCTTTTGATGAATCAGTGAAGGCGGGGGGCGACAAGCACAATCCTAAAACAAAGGGATTTTTCGAGCGTGTGAAGAATTTCTTCAAATGATGCTTGCGTCGGCTTGATGCTGCCCAAGAGGAAAAACGGATGAGGTCTTGAGCCCCATCCGTTTTTCTTATAGGTGCGGTGACGGCGGGACGCCGTCAAAGCAGTGATCACTCCTTGGGAGGTTCCTTCGAGGCAATTTCGGGTTTTGCTTCTGTATGGTGCGAGGCTTCACTGCGAGCCTTTTTGCGCCGTGCAAACCAAGTAAAGAAGACCGGCACAAAAATTGTTGATACGAAAGTGGCAGCAAGCATGCCGCCGAATACGCCTGTCCCCATCGAGTGACGAGCGGAAGCGCCTGCTCCGGTTGCAAGGAGAAGCGGAACAACACCGAGAACGAAGGCGAGAGACGTCATCAGGATCGGCCGGAAACGAAGACCCGCAGCCGCAATTGCTGCGTCAAAGGGGCCCATTCCCTCTTCCATTTTGAGAGCGGCGAACTCAACGATCAAAATAGCGTTTTTTGCCGTGAGGCCGATCAGCACGAGCAGGCCGATCTGAAAGTAAATGTCGTTGTTGGCGCCTCGAAGCCAGACAGCCACCATGGCGCCGAGGAATGCGTACGGCACAGCCAGCACGACAGCAATTGGCAGGGACCAGCGTTCATAAAGCGCGGCAAGGATCAGGAACATCACGAGAAGGCCGAAGCCGAAGGCTGTTGCCGACGATGCGCCGATGCGCTTTTCATGATAGGCCTGACCGGTCCATTCAACTTGGTAGCCTTCCGGCAGGTACTCCTGGGCCATTTCTTCAACGATCCGAATTGCCTCGCCTGAAGAGACGCCCTGTACGGCAGAGCCCATGATCTGAGAGCCAAGATAGCCGTTCATTCGCCCAAGAGATTCGGCGCCCGACTGGCGCGTATAGGTGATGAGCGTAGAAATCGGAATCATCTTGCCCGTGGTCTCTGAACGTACGTATGCGCGGCCGAGATCTTCGGGGGTCGAACGAAACTTGGCATCCGCTTGCATCACAACGCGATAGGTTTTGCCGTTTCGTGTGAAATCATTGATGTAGGTGCTGCCCATCAGCGTCGAGATGGTGCCATAGACCTGGTCGACGGACACGCCGAGAGCGTAAGCGCGGTCCTCGTCCACGACGAGCTCAAGCTGCGGCGTGTCGGCGACAAGGAAGCTGCGCAGACCGGTAAGTTCAGGGCGTGCCTGCAGCTTTTCCATGAAGGCGTCGACGACTTCCTGCAAAACAAGCGGGTTGTCGTTGCCGTGCGAGGTGATGTAGCCGGAGAAGCCGTTTGAAGAACCTAGTCCAGGAATCGGTGCTGGGGTGGTGGCGACGCCGCGTGCTTCCGGATGACTGTTCATGAAAGTCTGCAGCTGCCGCTGGACATCGTCTGCAGAATCCGTACGTTCATCCCAATGCTTGAGCTGGACGATAAAAGTCGCATTGTTGGCGCGAATGTTCGAGGAGAACGTGTCGAAGCCCATCATTGTGAGCACGTTTCGCACGGCAGGCATCGCTTGAATTTTTTCAAGAATGCCGACGGAAACGGCTTCAGTGCGAGGGAAAGCAGCGCCTTCAGGGAGCGAGACCGACATGCGGACGAGCCCCTGGTCTTCCTTTGGAATGAAGGCCGTGGGCGTGCGTTCGAGCATCTGCCAGCAGCCGAACGAGACAGCCACGAGAATGAGCGCGGAAATAAAACGATGCTTGAGCGCAGCACGAACAACTTGCAGGAAAAGCATCGTAAAGCGCGCCAAACCGGCATTGAAGGCTCGGAAAAAGGCGTTTCGCTTTTCCTCGGGCTTTTCCTTTTTGAGCAGAATTGCACAGAGCGCAGGCGTGAGCGTAAGTGCGACGAAGCCTGAAATGGCGACAGATACGGCAACGGTTACTGCGAATTGACGGTAGAGTTCTCCCGCGATGCCGCCGAGGAAGGCAACAGGAATGAATACAGCAGACAGCACGAGCACGATTGCGACGAGTGCGCCGGCCACTTCCTTCATGGCTTTCTGAGCTGCTTCAAATGGCGGCAGGCCTTCCGTACGCATAATGCGCTCTACGTTCTCCAGAACCACGATCGCGTCGTCGACGACAATGCCGATGGAAAGCGTCATCGCAAAAAGCGTGAGGGTGTTGAGCGAGAATCCGAAAAGCCACAGCCCTGCCATCGTGCCGATGAGCGATACCGGAACAGCGAGCATCGGAATAATCGTGGCCCGCCAGCTCTGCAGGAATAGAAAGACGACGACAAGCACCAGCCCCAATGCTTCCGCCAGCGTGTGATAAACCTCGTTGAGCGAAGCTTCGACGAAGATGGTTGTATCGTTTGTGACAATGTAGTCGAGCTTGCCTTTCGGGAAATGCTGAGCGAGTTCGGTAATGCGGGCTTTCACGGCCTCAGCAGCAGCCATGGCATTGGCGCCCGTTTGCAGATAGACGCCAACATTGACGCCGGGCGCGCCGTTGAGGTCTACGCGGAATTCATAAGAACGCTTGCCGACTTCGGTGGTTGCTATGTCGCGAAGGCGCACCAGGCCATGGGGACCATCGTTCCTGACGATGATGTCGCCGAACTCTTCAGGCGTCAGAAGCTGTCCTGGGGTTGTGATTGTGTAGTAAAGCTGTTGGTCCGGCAGCGTAGGGGAGGTGCCGACACGGCCGGCAGAGCGTTGAGCGTTCTGCGCTTCAACTGCGTCGTCTACATCCTGCGTGGTGACGCCGAGTTCGCCCATGCGCAGCGGATCGAGCCATATGCGCATGGCAGACTGGACATTGCCGAAGACGTTCACGTCGCCGATGCCGGGCAAGCGCTTCAATTCATCAACAATGTTGAGATTGGCATAGTCCGCCATATCCGTCACGTTCATCGAGCCGTCAGGCGAGAAGAGCGCCATCATCAAAAGCTCTTCGTCGGAACGCTTTCTCACTGAAACGCCTTGGTCGCGGACGGTGGCCGGAAGGCGACGCTCTGCCGTGCGGACGCGGTTGTTGATTTCGAGCATGGCGTCGTTCGGGTCGACGCCGACGTCGAAGACGCAGGCAATGGACATGTCGCCGTTGCTTCGAATGCTCGTCGTGCAGTAAAGAAGGCCTTCGATGCCCGAAAGCTGGTCTTCAATCGGCGCTGCGACCGTACGCGCAATTGTTTCGGCGTCGGCGCCGTCGTAGGTTGCCGAAACACGAACCGTCGGCGGGGAAATGTTCGGGTATTGCGAGAGCGGCAGAACGCGCAGCGCAACAAAGCCCGCCAAAACGATGATGAGCGAGAGAACGGTCGCGAAAATCGGCCGTCGAATGCAGAATTGACTCAACATGCTTGCCGGCTCCCGAAATTATTGGGCTGTGATCTTATTGGACTGAGCCGTGCTCTCTGCAAGTCGAACCGGCATGCCATCCTGAATGCGAAGAAGCTGATTGGTGATGACGCGGTCCCCGTCCTCAAGTCCGGATAAAACGATCCAGTCTTTGCCTTCCCAGAGGCCGACCGTCACGGTTTGGCGCAAGGCTTTGCCGTCCTTGACGATGTATACGGCGTACGTGCCGTCCGGGCGCTGCAAAAGGGCGCGCTGCGGAACGCGGTAGGCATGCTTGTCGACGCCTGTCATCAGGCGGACGGTGACGAATTCCCCAGGGATGACGGGCTGGTCTGGTTTGAGCGAAGCCCGCATAAGCCGGGTGCCGACCGAGGGATCAAGCGACTGCGAAACGTAGTCGAGCTTGGCCGGCAGTTCACGTCCGTTTTTTGTAAAAACCCGAACGGCACTGTCGAGAGAAATCTTGGCCTCGCCGAGATCACGGTCGGAGGGCGCGAAGGTGACGCGAATGTCGTCGTGCTGGGTAATTGTTGCCAGAACCGAAGTGCTGGCATCAACGAGACTGCCTGGATTGAGATTCGCGCGGGATGCAAAGCCGCTAGCCGGCGCGAGCACCTTGGTCCAGTTCAGGCTGATGGCGGCATCCTTTTCATCAGCCGCAGCCTGTTCGAACTGAAATTTCTTTTGGTTTCGCGTGCTGACGGCGTCGTCATAGTCCTTGCGGCTCGCGGCGCCCGATTTGTAGAGCGTGGACGTGCGCTTCAGCTCGCGTTCCGCTTGTGCAAGCTCGTCGGCATACTGAAGCCGCGTCGAACGGGCGGCATCCAGGCGGGCCTTGAAGGGGGCGTCTTCAATCTCAAAAAGCACGTCGCCCGCTTTGACAAGATCGCCTTCCTGATAGTTAAAGCGCTTCAGGATGCCGCTCACCTGTGCGCGGACTTCAACTTCACCGCCGCCTTCGGCTTGACCGAGCATTTCAATCCAGCGGGGTTCGTCTGCCGCGTGAACCGAAATTGTGGCTACGGGCAGCGGCTCTGTTTGAGGCAAGGCGACTTCCGCTGGCTTGCAGCCGAACAAGGTAAGAACGATCAGGCCGCCGAGGGCCGCAGCAGTGCGCAGATTCATGATGCTCAGAGCAGACGGAGGACAAAAGGGTTAATTGTCAAGAATATTACGCACTGATTTGCGAAAAATACGCGTTTCGAAAAGTAAGGAAAACCTATGTAACGAAATGTTGCCAGTCTTGGCAAGGTGCTTATTTGTCTGCCTGGCTAAAAACTAGTCTTTTATGAGTAGTCTATTTCTTTCTGGGTAGTTCGCCGATCGGCCGCTCAGGTGCTCTCTGCGCAGCCGGCGCGCCGGCGTAAAGCCAGAAATTGCCCTTGTTCTGAAACCAATGTAAACCGCGGGGATTCGTTTTTCTACGAGCTGCTCCCTACAAGGGAGCCTGTTTTGTAAAGAGAGGGCTCAGTAAATGTAAATTTTTGTATTTGATCAATAGTCGCATTTTTTTCTACTCACAAAAGAGGATAGGCGAGAGAGAATTGTCGCGTCCTCACATTACTGAGAGAAAAGACATGCTCGGATATGAATTTTGGCTGCAGCTGATCATCGTTCTGATCGCGCTGTTCTATGGCGCTCGAAAGGGCGGTATGGCACTCGGTCTGATCGGCGGCGTTGGCCTTCTCATCCTCACCTTTATCTTCGGCGTTAAGGTGGGCAAGCCCCCGGTTGACGTTATCTTGACGATTTTGGCCGTCGTTTGCGGTTCTGCAACGCTGCAGGCGGCTGGCGGTCTCGACTGCCTTCTGCAGATTGCTGAACGCGTTCTGCGTAAGCATCCGCGTGCCGTTGTGTATCTCGCACCGTATCTTTGCTGGTTCCTGACGGTTCTCTGCGGTACGGGCCACGTGGTTTACACGATGCTGCCGATTATTTACGACGTTGCCATCAAGAACGGCATCCGTCCGGAACGCCCGATGGCGGCTTCGACCATTGCTGCTCAGATGGGCGTCATCTGCTCGCCGGCTGCTGTTGCCGCTGTTTCGATGATCTCGCTCCTCGATGGCTACGAAGTTGGCGGCAAGCCTTTCGGCTTCCTGCAGCTCTTCGCAATCGTGATCCCGTCCGCCATCGTCGGCATCTTTGCGCAGGCGACGTTCTCGTCGTTCCGCGGCAAGGATCTTGACAAAGACGAAGACTTCCAGAAGCTGATTTCCGATCCGGAACAGAAGAAGTACGTCTACGGTGAAACGACGACTCTTATCGGCAAGGTGTTCCCGAAGACCGCTTGGGCTTCGCTCTACATCTTCCTGCTGACGATTGTCTTCGTTGCCGCTCTCGGCATGGATCCGGCTCTTCGTCCGTCTGTCGGCGGCAAGCCGCTCGGCATGACGCAGCTCATTCAGATGTCGATGCTGACCGCTGGCGCCTTGATGGTCATTTTCTGCAACGTGCGTGCTTCCTCGATCAACAAGACCGCTGTGTTCAACGCCGGCATGGTTGCCATCGTGGCCGTTTACGGTGTGGCTTGGATGGCTGATACGATGTTCATGGCCCACCTTGACGAGCTGAAGGAAATCCTCGTTGGCTGGGTTAAGGAAGCGCCTTGGACGTATGCCGTCGTGCTGCTCCTCGTTTCGAAGCTCGTGAACTCTCAGGCGGCTGCCGTTGCGACGATCGTTCCTGTCGCGCTTGCCGTCGGTACGCCTCCGGGCCTTGTGGTTGCCTTCTCGTCGGCCTGCTACGGCTACTACATCCTGCCGACCTATCCGTCTGATCTGGCCGCCATTCAGTTTGACCGCTCGGGTACGACGCACATCGGCCGCTTTGTGATCAATCACTCCTTTATCCTTCCGGGTCTTATCGGCGTGATTACGGCGACGATCGTTGGCTACTTCCTCGGTCTTGCCTACGGTTACATCTAATAAATCAAAAATATAACGGTGAGGACTGCGATGTAGCTCGCAACCGGCGCTGAGACCAAACGACCAAAGCGCCGGTTCCGAAAAGACAGAAGCGGGGGTGCAGATAAAACTGCACCCCCGTAATGTTATGGAGAGATCTATTTTTCTGAACAGCTGTCAGACACTCCAGTCGTTTCTGTATATGGCGAGATTTCGCTGCAGCTGATAAGCGAAAGGCAGCACAACCAAGCTTGTTGCGCAGCGCATCCGTTTCAATGAATAGCGGATCGGATCCTATGTGCTATTCGTCAGCGCTTCCAGCTCTCAGGCGCTGATCTGTGCCTAGTTCGCCAAGCCCCATTTTTTCGAGTTTTTCTGTTGAAAGCTTATAACCTCGTTCGGAAGCCCAGACTGCGGCTTCCACGCGCGAGCGGAATTTGAGCTTTTTGAGCAGGTGCTTGACGTGCACTTTAACTGTGCCGTCGGTAATTGCCAGATAGGATGCGATTTCTCGGTTTGACAAGCCGGACGCTAGGCAGCAGAGCACATCAAACTCGCGTCGGGTAAGGATCTGCGTGATGTTGGATTCTGTTTGCTGCAGGCTGCCCGTGCGCAAATGTTCAGCCAGAGCCGAAGTAATTTTTTCAGATGTGGCCATGCCGCCCGAGGCGACGACGCGAATTTGATCAACGAATTCGTCGATCGGAATGCTTCTTAAAAGGTAGCCGCTCGCATCAAGACGAATCGCTTGCATCAGTCCCGTGGAATTCTGGGCGGAATTCATGATCATGACGGCCCGGCAATTCGGGTGGCGGTATTTGATCTCTCGAAGTAGGTTGAGCGCATGAAAGCGCGTCGCGTCCAAGTCGATTAGCACGATATCGGGCTTCAGTCCGATAAGACTTAGCGCGATTTTCTCGTCGGCCGTTTGTCCGACCACCTGGAATTCGTTGCCTGCAGAAAGCACGTCGGCCATCGCTTTTCTGAAAAGCGGATAGTCGTCGATCAAAACAATGCTCGGCTTGCGTTTATCCATTTTATTTTTGCCGGAGGATACAGACGAAGGTTGAGGGTTAATTAAAGACTGGGGATCGGAGTTGAAAAATACGATCCCCACCCAGATAAATCAGCGGGAAAGCTTATTTGTCGAAGTTTTCAACCGTTCGCCAAAGCAAATCCGCGCCGCAAAGGAAGTCCTCGATCTGCATGGCTTCGTGAGGGTTGTGAGAGCCGTTCTGATTGGCAATGAAGATCATGGCGACCGGGATGCCGGCATTGCCGAGAACAGCAGAGTCGTGGCCCGCGCCGGAGGCAAGGTGCATGACGGGGATGCCGTTCTTTTTGGCTGCTGAGGCAATTCGATCAGAGAGAGGCTTGTCCAGACGGGCCGGCTGCGTGCGAAGCGGAGCGTCAAACTCGAAACGGACGCCGCGCTCTCGGCCGATCCTTTCTGCCTCCGAAATGAGGAGGTTGTGGAAGCGTTCACAGGTATCCATCGAGAGGCTTCGCATGTCGATCGTGAATGTAACGAGGCCCGGAATGACGGAAATTGCGGCTGTTTCAGATGTCTTGAAGACGCCGCTAGTAAAGACAAGATCTTCGCCTGCGTCAAGGTATTCCTGCCAATGCTTTTCCATAACGGTCATCAAATTGGCGGCTGCCATCAACGCGTCGTGGCGGTAGGCCTTGTCGACAGCGCCGGAATGTGCGGTTTCGCCGATGGCCTGAACGCATTTGTGGCGGATGTTGCCGCGGATGCCAGTTACGATGCCGGTCCTGACATCGCGGCGGCTAGTAAGCGTCGGGCCTTGTTCAATGTGCAGTTCCACGAAGGCGGCGATTTTGGAAATGTCTACGACAGGTTGGCCGGTCACAAGCTTCGCAGGATCAAGCCCGCAGGCAGTAATCGCTTCACCGAGCGTCTGTTCCGTTGAGCGATGCTTGAGAGCGAGATCTGCAGCGGTGAGGCGTCCCATCATGCCGAGTGAGCCCACATAGGCCTTGCCGAAGAAGGAACTTTCCTCACAGCGCATGATGAGCACCGTAAAGTCGCGCTTCGGCGTGAAGTTCGTCCGGCGCATCCACCAAGCGCAAAGGAGCGCAGCGGCAATGCCGGCGAGTCCGTCGTAATTGCCGCCCTGCGGAACGCTGTCGGCGTGGCTGCCTGCTACGAAAGCGGGCAGGTTGCGGTCAAGGCCGGGCAGCGTGAGCCAGTAGTTGCCTGCTGCGTCGACATGTTCTTCAAGCTTGAGCTCTGAGCCGATGTTGCGCAGAAAGTTGATGACTTCGGTCTCTTTGTCGCTGTAGCCCTGTCGGGTTACGCCCACCGTGTCGGCGGAAATACGTTTTACTGTTTCGAATATCTTTTCGGCAAATGCCTTGCCTTCGCTTTGAAGACCGTTGCTCGTCATCGTGATTCCTCAAGAATTCGTTCAACTAGAAGAGACTGCGCATTCCAAAACACACGCAACTTCTGAAAAGATACTACCAATGAAATACTTCTTTCCGATGATTGCTCGTTTTCCCCACTGCAATTTGATCAGTGGTAACAAATTTTGAAGTCTTCACAAAGGGCTGAAAGAGTGAGCATTTCAAGACGCGTGCTTGATTGCAAGTGCGGCGGTTACTTTTGACGTGGAATCAACCGCGTGCTTTCCGTAATGCCCCGTTGGTGATAGAGCGAGGATAATGAAGAAAGTCGCCAGTACGGCGATTCCAGCAAATTGAGGAGCAAAAATGACCACATGCACCTGCGCTTATCACGATCAACTGATTGAATATCGCCGTAAGCTTCACACCTTTCCGGAAGAAGGCTGGAGCGAGTTTACGACCACGGCCTTCTTGATCGGAAAGTTGCGCGAATACGGCTACGAGGTGCTTACCGGCACGAAGGTGATCAATCCTGACGCTTGCCTCGGCCGCAGTCAAAAGGTTGTAGAAGCCGGTCTTGAAGCCGCACGCAAGAACGGCGTTTCGGAAGAACTCCTGAAGGAAATGGAAGGCTACACAGGCTGCGTCGGCATTCTCGATACAGGGCGTCCCGGACCGACGCTTGCCGTTCGCTTTGATATCGACTGTGTTCCTGTTCAGGAGTCGAATGACCCGAACCATATTCCCGCCAAGGAAGGTTTTGCATCGACGCGTCCCGGCCTGATGCACGCTTGCGGACACGACGCCCATATGTCGACAGGGCTTGCGGTGGCGCATTGGTTCGCCGACAACAAGGATGAGCTTTGCGGCAAGCTCAAGATTCTTTTCCAGCCTGCAGAAGAAGGTGTTCGCGGCGCCGCCGGCATGGCAGCATCGGGCGTGGTCGACGATGCCGACTACTTCCTCGGCGCGCACATTGCCATGATGTGCAAGTCAGGCGAAATTTCGATCAAGCCGTACGGCTTCCTCTGCACGACGAAGCTCGACGTGTCCTTCACGGGCCGCCCGGCACATGCCGGCGTTGAACCTAATGCCGGCCGAAATGCCATGGCCGCCGCTTGCAATGCATTTGTCCAGCTGCTTGGCATTCCCCGTCACGGTGGCGGCATGACGCGTATCAACGTCGGTCAGTTGACCGCAGGCGAAGGCCGCAACGTTATTCCGTCGCATGCTCTCATGAAGATGGAGGTTCGCGGCGAGACGGGTGAAATCAACCAGTACATGTACGATTCTGCCGTCCAGGTCATCAAGGGTTGCGCACTCTCGCAAGGCTGTGAATACAAGATCGAAAAGATGGGTGAAGCCGTTGATCTGACGAACGATCCTGAGCTTGTCGATGTGCTGCGCGAGGCCGGCAAGGCCGTTGAAGGGCTCAATGTCCGTGAAGATCCGATGAATTTTGGCGGCAGTGAAGACGCCACCATTCTTGCGCGCCGCGTTCAGGCGCACGGCGGAAAGGCGGCGTTCTTTGTGCTTGGCGCTGACCGCCCGTCCGGGCACCACACCGCGTGCTTTGATATCGACGAAAAAGCGCTTGACACGGGCCTTAAGGTCTGGACGAATGCTATTTCGATTATTTTGAAGAAGTAATCGGTAGTAAAAACGACTTTCAGCCATTCGACGGCTGAGATCGAGGCGGAGCTTCCGATCGCAGAACATCGGAGCTCCGCCTAATTTTCTGCAGTTTGTTGCGCTTGCTGAAGCGCCTGGGCGTCGTTCAGTTTGGACTCGCTTCACTGAGAGGCAATGTTGCAGTAAAATTCGCCTTCCTGCTGCGCGGACGGATCACGCTGATTTTGCGGAGAATCCCGCGCGTAAACCAAATTCAATGCTAGGACCGGACGAGCACTTTGCCCGGCCTTCGGCTGCTCTGTGAAGCAGCCTCTTAATTGCCATACCGTAAAAGGATTCAAAATGTCGGGTCATTCCAAGTGGGCCAATATTCAGCATCGCAAAGGCCGCCAGGACGCGAAGCGTTCCAATCTGTGGACGAAGCTTGTTCGTGAAATCATCGTAGCTGCCCGCTTGGGCGGCGGCGAGCCGGACAGCAACTCACGCCTGCGCCTTGCGCTCGTCAAAGCGCGTGCCGGCAATGTGCCCAAGGATACGATTCAGAATGCCATCCTGAAGGGTACTGGCCAGCTCGAAGGCGTGAGCTATGAAGACGTTCGCTACGAAGGCTACGGCGTCGGCGGCGCTGCGCTCATCATCGACTGCACGACGGACAATCGCGTTCGTACGGTGGCCGACGTTCGTCATGTCCTTTCGCGCAACGGCGGCAACCTCGGCACGGAAGGCTCCGTGTCATTCCAGTTCCAGCACATCGGCGAATTCCTCTTTGCGCCTGGCAAGGCTACGGAAGACCAGATGATGGAAATCGCGCTTGAAGCCGGTGCCGATGATGTGATCGCCGACGAGGACGGTTCGATTGAAGTGACCTGCGAACCGAGCGCATTTGATGCTGTGCAGAAGGCTTTTGAGGCGGCCGGCCTGGAGCCTGAAGTGGCCGAAATCACCTGGAAGGCGCAGAACGAAACGAAGCTGACGGGTGAGGACGCAGAAAAGATGCAGCGTCTCATTGACGCGCTTGAAGATCTCGACGACGTGCAGCAGGTCTACACGACAGCTGTTTTCGACGAGGAATAATTTTGCTGCGCTGCAGGAAGGCAGCGGTTATGAGCGTCTTCCTGCTGCCGCAAGTCATTAGTGACTTGCTTAGCAAGTAAGTCTCTTTTGCTAAAGTTTTTGCCCGTTGAGTGAAAATTCGACGGGCTTTGCTTTTATTGGAAAAGCCGGTGATTAGAATAGGCGCGCACACTGCGTCGAACGACTTCTTCGACGGTTTTTCCATTACCGATTAGGATCGATTGAATTCCATGAAGCTTCTTGTGATTGGCAACGGTGGCCGCGAACATGCCATCGCCTGGCGTCTCGCTCAGAGCGACCGCGTCGAAAAGGTCTATGTCGCGCCTGGCAACGCGGGCACTGCGCTTTGTGACGGTCTAGAAAATCTTCCGATCATCGATGCGCATGAACTGATTGCTTTTGCTAAGGCAAACGGCATTGACTTTACCGTTGTCGGGCCGGAAGCGCCGCTCGCGGCCGGCATTGTTGATCAGTTCCGCGAAGCCGGACTTAAAATTTTCGGACCGACGAAGGCAGCTGCCCGACTCGAGAGTTCGAAGGATTTTGCTAAGGCCTTCATGAAGCGCCATGGAATTCCAACGGCAGACTACGAAACGTTCTCGGATCCGGCAGCCGCCCATGATTATGTTGCTAAGAAAGGTGCTCCCATCGTCATCAAGGCCGACGGACTTGCTGCAGGCAAGGGCGTTGTCGTGGCAATGACTGAAGAGGCGGCGCACAAGGCAATCGATGACATGCTGGAAGGGCACGAATTCGGCAAGGCCGGCGCACGCGTTGTCATTGAGGATTATCTGGCGGGCGAAGAAGCGTCCTTCATTGTGATGGTCGATGGCGAGAACATTCTCCCGATGGCGACGTCCCAGGATCATAAGCGGTTGCTCGATCACGACGAAGGTCCCAATACTGGGGGCATGGGCGCCTATTCGCCTGCGCCTGTTGTGACGCCCGATATTCATGCGCAGGTCATGCGTGAAATCATTCGTCCGACAGTGAAGGGCCTTGCTACAGAAGGTGTTCGTTACACAGGTTTTCTGTATGCCGGACTGATGATCAGCAAGCGTGAAGATGGTTCCGCTGATGTTCGGACCCTTGAATTCAATTGCCGCATGGGGGATCCGGAAACGCAGCCCATTATGATGCGCATCAAGAACGATTTTTCTGAAATCGTCGAGGCGGCCATTGACGGTCGACTCGATCAGGTTGAAATCGAATGGGATCGCCGCAGCGCGCTCGGTGTTGTTGTTGCTGCTCGGGGTTATCCGATGAAGCCCGAAAAAGGTGCTGTGATCGAACAGCTTCCTGAGAACACGGACGAAGTTCATGTTTTCCACGCCGGCACAAAGGTTGACGATGACGGACTCACGGTGGTTTCAGGGGGCCGCGTGCTCTGTGTGGTGGGGCTCGGAGAATCGATTGCTAAAGCGCAGAAGACAGCTTATGAGGCGGCCAAATCTGTTCGCTTCGACGGCATGCAGATGCGTTCTGATATTGGCTACCGTGCTGTAGCCCGCTGATGATCTGCTGAAGGGCACACTTGCCGTCTATTCCCAAAGCCCGAAGGATGATCCCTTCGGGCTTTCCAAGTTTCAGAGAGGCACTTGTGAATTGATTCACACGCATGTCTGCTTGAGATGCTAAGGTTGAGGCATCAACCTTTTCCACTCTGTTCCTATGAAGCGGCAGCTCTTTTCCTTGATGTGCGGGTTTTCCGCGTTTCTGACAGCCGCAGCGCCGGCTTTCGGCGCTGGTCCCTTTGGGTATCCTGCAACCCTTCTTGATGCGCCTGCCACGCTTAGTGAACCGCCGGCGGATTTTCTGCGCATGGGCAAGCCCAAGATTGAGCTTTGGAATACGACATTGGCAGAAGCGGCGGAATTTACAGGTGCAACGCGGCTGAGAGAAGGACGGGGCGTTTTTGCCCGCGATTACATGTGCCTTTCTGGAACCGAAGCCGGACAGCCCGTTCTGGCTTGGATAATTTCTTCGGACACGAAGAACGTGACCGAAGTGCAGCTTGAAAAGCCTGCTGGCGACATTCCCGGCTTTTGCAAACCTCTTCCAATCGAAATGCTGCCATTGCGTCTCGGCAAAATCGGGCTTGGGATGAGTGCAAAGACTGTCGAGAAGCTTGTCGGCCCTGCGTCATACCAGGACGGCGAAGGATGGAAGTACTGGTTCAGCCAGCGCTGGCTGAGAAATGCTCGGAATCTGCAGGAACTGGAGCTCAACTGGCTGGCGGTTCTTTTCAAGGATGGCAAGGCGGAAAAGGCTTTTATTTCGCTTGTTAAGAATCCCTGATGGCGGCGGCCGCAAAAATGAACACAGACATTCGAATCGGGATCGGTCTGTTGGGCGGTACGTTTGATCCTGTTCACAACGGGCATATTGCTATAGCGCATGCGGCGCTTCTGGCGCTGAAGCTGCGCTGCGTAGAGTTTCTGCCTGCCAGAGCGCCTTGGCAGAAAAGTTTTGTGACGCCTGCGCATCACCGACTCGAGATGCTGAAGCTTGCGCTTGAAGGTGAGAGTGATTTCCGAGTCAACGAAATGGAGCTGTCGCGCAGCGGAGCTACTTATACGATTGATACGCTTAGACTTTTGAGAGAGCGTCTGGGACCGTCATATCCGCTTGTTTTAATTTTGGGCGGCGATCAATGGCGCAATCTCGATACTTGGCGGAGCTGGCAGACTCTGACGGATTATGCGAATATCGCCGTTTGCGCTCGAGGCGGCTGCCTTATGGAGGCAACATCGGCGGTGCAAGAATGGGTTGCGCTGAAGCGAGTTGCACCAGATGTGCTCACGCGCAGCTCGGCTGGCCGTGTGGCATTTTTTGCCATGCAAAGTCACCTGGCGAGTGCTACTGCAATCCGATCTATCCTGGCTCAATCAGACGTATATGAAGCAATGAAGCGCCTTGATGGATGGCTTCCTCAGTCAGTGAGCGCTTACATTATTCGTCAGCGCCTTTACGGCGTACATGCGGCGCTGCATTGATGACAGTCCTGAGCCGCGAGCTTTTACTTTTTTACGAATCAGACACGAATGACTCTCGAAGAACTTACCCAGACCATTGTTCAGGCGCTTGATGATGTCAAGGCGAAAGACGTCAAGGTTTTCAATACGGAAGCGCTCACGGATCAGTTTGAACGCGTTGTGATCGCTTCGGGCGCCTCCAATCGCCAGACGCGTGCGCTGGCCTATGCTGTGAGCGCCGCTGTCAAAGAAGCTGGCGGCGATGTTCTTGGCATGGAAGGCCAGGATACGGGCGAATGGGTGCTTGTCGACTGCGGCAGCGTGGTGTGCCATGTTTTGCAGCCGAATGTTCGCGACTATTACAACCTTGAGGAAATTTGGGGCGGCAAAGAAGTCTTCATGAAGGCAAACGAAGAATGTGCTTCGCGCTTGATGCCCCATCGTCCACACCACGCGCCAGAAGCTGAGGCCTGAGGCATGCGGATACGGATCATTGCTGTCGGGCAGCACATCGCTGATTGGGCGGAAACGGCCGTTCGCGACTATCTTGGCCGTTTCCCTCGAGGCTTTGATGTTGAGCTCAAAGAGATCCGAACGGAGCCTCGAGCGGGACAGCCCCCCGCCAAGCTTATGGCGGCAGAAGGAGAGCGCATCTGCAAAGCTATAGGGCCAGAAGATTATGTCATTGTGCTGGATGAGCACGGGCGGAATGTTTCAACGCTGGACTTTGCCAAGTTGATAGCCAAGGGCCGCGCTGACGGCGAGACCTATGCTTTTATCATCGGCGGCCCAGACGGTCTGGCGCCTGAAGTTAAAGCGCTTGCGCGTGAAACGATCCGTCTTTCAGATATGACGCTTCCCCATGCATTCGCGCGCGTCTTGCTTGCTGAGCAGCTTTACCGCGCCTGGTCGATTTTGGCCAATCATCCCTACCATCGCGCCTAGCTGCGTGCGCAGAGGCATAGCCTAGCGATCATCAGTCTGAGTAGTCCATCTTATGAAGAACAACGTTGTCTTTCTTGCAAGCAAAAGCCCGAGACGACGCGAATTACTTTCGCAACTTGGTTATGAGGTCCTTGTGCTGGCGGATCCTGATGCTCCGCGGTGCTTCTTGCCGGATGACGAAGTGCAGCGTGCGAATGAGTCGCCGCAGGCCTATGTTTGCCGGACAGCCAAGGAAAAATATCAAGAAGGACGACGACTCAGGATGCAGCGCTATCCGGATTCGCTCTTTGATGCCACACCCATCGTTGCCGCAGATACCGTGGTGAGCCTGGACAATGAAGTGCTCGGCAAACCTCGCGATGCTGCTGAGGCGATTCGCTTTCTGGAAAGGCTTTCCGGGAAGACGCATGAGGTGCGCACGGCCGTCTGGGTCGGGATCGGCGACGCGGCATTTTGCGATGTGAATTTGTCTCTTGTTCGTTTTCGCACCTTGCGCGCGGATGAAATCGCAGGTTACGTAGCAACAGGCGAACCTTTCGACAAAGCTGGCGGCTATGGCATTCAGGGCGTGGCCGGGGTCTTTGTTGATCGAATTGAAGGCAGTTTCACTGGCATCATGGGCTTGCCCGTCTGCGAAACCAGCGAACTGCTTCGTCGCTGCGGCGTTCCCGTGCCTGTGCTTGGGGCTGCGAAGTCATAGCAGCTGCAAGAAAGCGACGCAAAAAAAAGGAGCGCCGCAACTGCGGGCTTCCGCTAAAATGAGCTCGCATTGAGCGGCGTGCGCTTCCGTCGTTTCACGCTCGGGGAAGCGGCGCTTGCGTTAGATCGTGTGGCTCTTGATCTGCCATTTCATGAGCAGACTCGTTCTCTTCGGCCATTCGGTTCGTTTTCTTGAGCGGCGCTTTCATCAGCGCCGCACGCATCGTCTCTTGGCAGCGTCATGAGACGCCTCAGACTTTCAAATTGCTTTGCGTCTCGGAATGCCTTGAAATAAAAGGCTTCCTGCGCTTGAAGGACGGTTCATTTCCGATGAGCCGCCACTCGTTTGTTCGGAAAGATAATTGTGGATTTTTCTCGATTCGATCTCTCCAACGTGGTTGCCGAACGTTTGACAAAGATCGGCATACGGACGTTTACGCCCATTCAGGAAAAATTCTTTGAAAGGATTCACGATTCAAAGGACCTGCTTTTGACCTCGCTTGCCGGCGAGGGCAAAGTGACGGCAGCAATGATTGCTGCCTTGGAGCTTTTGCTCGAACGGCAGAAGGACGACTGGAATTTTTCGAGGAAAACGCCTCGTGTCCTCAGGGGGCCGAAGGTTATTTTCTTTGCATCGAGCCGCCAGCAGGCAGAAAAGCTCAAGAAGGATTTTGACGCTCTGGCTGGTGACCTGGGCTTTACGGCACATCTTCTCTACGATGCATGGAAGGCTGCCCGAAGCAAAAAATTGCCGTACCTGGAGCCTGATGTTGTTATAGGTTCACCTGCGGTTGTGTACAACAACTACCAGAAAGTCAAGCGTACGCTCGAAGACGTACCGCTGGTGATTTTTTGCTCAATAGAAAAAATTCTGCAGAACGGCATGGGGGATCAGTGTCGGGATTTCTGCAAATTGGTCCGGACCGAGCGCAAGATTTTTCTTGCCAACGAGTCCTACGTATCGCTTCGAAAGTTTGCGGAGAGTCTCAGCGGAGACTTGGAAGCTATTCAGGCTGAACCGCAGGGTCCCTCGAGCGTAGTCAGCGAGCGCTTCATCATCGCTTCTGCGTATAGGCGTCGTCAGCTTATTCCTTTTATGTTTCAGGAACCCTGGCTGGATTTCAGACGAACGCTCGTTGTAACGACGCAAGCCAAGAATCTCGGCAAGCTCAAGAATCAATTGGAATCTTCGGGCATTAAAGCCGAACTCCAGTATCCGAAAGGGGCGGCCTATTATGAGCCTGTGAGCGAATCGCGTTTCCAACAGGATGGCCCGTCGGTCTTTGTCACGATGCCTAACGCCGTCGAGCTATTCAAGAACTGCGGGATCGATTCCTTTGTCTTTTGCGAGTTTCCTCCTACGACTCGGGATTATTTGAACGCTCTCAAGACGATTGATGTCGTTCCGACAAAGGCGGAACCAAGATTCGGCCGAATCTTCTGCTATGTGCAACCCGGCGAAATCGGCAGAATACTGAGGGCTGGCGACATCATTAACCGCAGCTGGCGGTTTGCTAATCCTTTCGGCATGTCTGTGCCGATTTCTCAAGATCTGATTGAAACCAACGCGTCGCGCATGGCTGAAGAGGCTGTCTGCGAACAGGCAGCGTTGTTGTTGGCCGAACGTTATGCGGCTATGGCCGAAACCGATCGGAATGAGAATGAACGCCCGCTCGGTGACGAGATCCTTTCCGCGGAGCGAGCGTTCAGCACGAATGAAAACGATGCGGAGAAAGCGCCTGAGCCGATAAAGGAGATGGTAGCCCCGGCAGCATCTTTGGCCGGCAAGCCGCAGAAGGAATCTGAATTCGAAGCAAACGAAGATCTCGAAGAAGCGCAGAGCGCATCCGACAAAGAAGAAAACGAATACGAACCGGATTACGACTGGTCGGCGGACGAAGAAGATTTCGCGGATGAAGCTTTGGTGCGGACGCAGCCCGCAGAGATCCAGGACGGCCAGAGTGTATTCGACGAGGGTGAGTCCCAGGCCTCGTCGCCGCGCAAGACGCTCACTATCCGTTCAGGCTATGTGCCGAAACCGCATATCGATAATGAAATAACCATTAGCGAACCGCTCTCTTCCAATACGGTAGAGCTTCGTGCTGCTCAGGCGCGTGAGCGTCGTGCAATGCGTGGCAGCAATGAGCCGCTGACGCATCAGACGGTTGGGAAAAACGGGCGTCGGTTCGTGAAAAACAAGACCATTGCTGCGCCTCGTCTGCCGAATTATGCCAATGATGAAGAATCGATTCTCGGTTTCATGAGTCAGAAACCGAGGCAGGCAAAGCACGTCGGTCGCAAGCAAGCATCAATGCGGAAAAGCGGCGAAGAGCTGCGGCCGAACAAGCGTCCAAGCAAAGGAGATATGCCTTACGGCGTGGAAACCGATCGTATTGCGCAGGAAAAGATTCTTCCTAAGCCGAAAAAAGGCAAGCAACAGCATGCCCAAAAACGACCCAGCAAGGCAGTCAAACATGTCGGACCTCGACAGAGACCTGTGCAGCAAGTCATATCAAAGGCAGCCATGGCATCGAGCGATTTTTCGCCTGATGCACTCGATCAGCTGTCCGAAACGATGACTGGCGCCATCGGCTCGCCTGTCGGCACCGTTTCCTCGCAAAAGCCTCAAAAGAAAAAAGGCACGACGGTGCGCACGCCTCGCATGCAGCGTCTGAAGCATTTGCGCAAGCAGCGGGAAAACGTCACGGAAAAATCTTCTGAGGCTGTAGCGGCAAATGCCGACGCATCCGATTCCGTAACGATGCCGACAGCGGAGCGCCAAAATGCCAAAGTTGCGGCAAAGCCGATCTCGAAAGCGGCAAAGCCTGAAAAAGCAGAGAAGTCGGAGAAAAAAGGAAGATTGGACTTTGAGCCATCGCGCAGAAAGAATTTCAAGCGCGGTAGCGTCACGGTCGATGACGACAATTTCGGCAACTCCATTCACTATAAGCCCAAGCATTCGACGGGGCGCCCAGACTACAGCATGCCGGCAAGTACTTGGCAGTCTCCCGATCCGTTTGGTTACCGGCCGACGACGCTCTCGCTGCCGCAGACGATGCCTGCTCAAAACACGTATGGTTTTCAGTCTGTTTTTGGTGCGGAGAGTCAGCCTGATAATCGAGTGCATCGCACGAACGCAGCAAAAGGGAAGGGCAAGAATTCAAACGGCTTCCGCCCCAAGAAGAAGAACTTCCAACCCCGTGGCAAAAGCAACAAATCCTGATCTGCTGTCGCAACAATGATGTTCTGTGAGCGCCGTTGCAGAGTCAACGATCAACGGCGCACCAGAACGTTCCATCAGAAAACGAATGCGTGAGGTGATTCTTATGAATTCTCGCAGTGGGCGGCTGTTAGCCGTGATGGGCGTGTCCCTTCTTTTCCTGGCGGGCTGTGCCTCAGAGAGGGGCTACTATGCAGGCGATACCGTTGGTGGTCCTGGCGAGCGCGATTGGCGCGATACAGCAAGGCAATCCCGTGATCCGCTTCTTGATGCGCCCTATCGTGCGCAAATGACTTGTACGTCAGAAACACCCATTACTGTGCTTAACCGTGCAAAAGAGACCGTATTTGCTTGCTCTGACATTGGCGTAAGCGCAACGCTCGATGAACTTCGGGATGCGGGCTGGCGGCTTGTGGCGCTGAATATCGGAGAAGACCAGGAAAGTGACAGCCATGTCGGCTTCCCCGTCACCATTACGATAAGAAAACTTTTCTGAGAAAACGATCTTGAACAACGGCTCTTCTTTTGAACGGCTTGCCGCTTTCAGGCGGCTTCTTGGCCAGCAAGGGTTTGCTGGCGCTTTGGTTTTGACGAGCGATCCGCATCTTTGCGAATATGTGCCGGATCATTGGCGGCAGTGCGAAGCGCTTACGGGATTTACTGGAAGTGCTGGAACGCTTCTCGTTGAAGAAAACGCCGCGGCTTTGGCGACCGACAGCCGCTATTGGGAGCAGGCGCGAAAAGAGTTGCCGGAGGCGATTGAACTGATCCAAGCAACGAGTACTGCGTTTGAAGAATTGGTCGACTGGTTTGCGCGGAAGTTGCCGTCGGGCGGAACAGTCGCTGTTGATGAGCGAACGATTTCTTATGCTGATGCATTGAAGCTTTCTTCTTTGTTTTCAGCACGCGGCTTGCAGTTTCTGACGACATCGATCGATTGGCGCGAGGTTTGGACGGATCGACCTGACGCAGTCGGCAGTCCCATTGCTGCGATGCGCCGTCCGTGCCGTTCAAGACGCGAAAAGCTCTCCGCGTTGCGTGCGCGGCTCACAGAAAGGGGCGCGACATCGCTCTTTCTGGCGTCGCTCGACGAGATTGCTTGGCTCACGAACATGCGCGGCGCCGATGTGCCGAACAACCCAGTGTTTGAAGCTGAAATGGTGGTGGGCGCTGACGATGCGGTGCTTTACGCTGACGTGAGACGGTTCTCCAATGAAGACGTTGAGGCATTGTCGGCAGACGGCATCGTCATTCGGCCTTCGTCTGCGCTTCATGCAGATTTGCGAGAAGCAGCCCGCCGAGGGCGAATCATGACGGACCCTTCTTCGGTCACAGTGGAGTCGCTTGCCTGCATCAATGCCGATGATTTGCTGTTCGAGTCGCCGAGTGTTGTGTGCGTATTGAAATCGCAGAAAACGGATGCGGAACTCGATGCCATCCGTGAGGCGCATCTTCTTGACGCAACGGCGCTCGTCGAGTTCTATGCCGAGCTTGACGAGCGGCTGCGTGCTGGAGAGCGGCTGACCGAATGGGATGCCGCCTCGCTTCTGCATGAGCATCGCGAGAAAATGCCGGGCTTCATAGATGAAAGCTTCACAACCATAGCTGCATACGGCCCCAATGCAGCCATGCCGCATTATCAGCCGGATCCTAAGCATTCGGCAGAGCTGCGCGCCGGCAATCTTCTGCTAATCGATTCAGGGGCGCACTATGACTGCGGAACGACGGATGTGACGCGCATGACGGCTGTCGGTGAAATTTCCGAAGCCATGCGCGCAGACGTTACGCTGGCAACGCGTGCGATGCTGCGCCTTTTGAACCTTCGGTTCCCTGTTGGGGCAACGGGCGCTCAGGTTGATACAGCCGCACGAATGGATCTGTGGCGTGAAGGGATTGATTTTGGGCATGGGACGGGGCACGGCGTTGGCTATGTGCTCAATGTGCACGAGGCGCCTGTTACGATTTCGCCGCGAGCGCACAAATTCAAACTTGCGCCTGGGAATGTTGTTTCCGATGAACCGGGAATCTACAGGCCAGGTGAATGGGGCATCCGCGTTGAAAATCTGATGTGTGTCGTACCTGATAAAGAAACGAATTTTGGTCGGTTTCTTCGGTTTGAGCCGCTTACGTTTTGTCCCATTGACGTGCGGCCGATGGCAAAGCCTTTTGGCGATCTCGTCGATGAGCTTAATGCCTTTAATGCGCGCTGCGTGAAGGCGCTTGAAGGACGAGTGAGCAAAAGGGCTCTGTGCTGGCTGAAAAAGGCTGCTGCAGTTGCATCGTGACAAGCAGGAATGCTGGGTTAGTTGATCCTCGAAGCCTTTGATTTCGGTCAGCAGTGCTTCAAGTTTCAAATTAAGCCGTAACGCTAATGTTTAGGTTGGCTGTTTTTCAAGATAACAGCTGCTAATCGAACGTTTTTCTAAGGGGAACGGGGTTGAAGATCACCCCGTTTTCCTTTAGAATAACATACCTAACAGGTTGGTGTTATTTGGACTGAAAAATGGCTGAAAAACCGGACTATGTTCTGAACTTCCCGCGACAGAAAAACACCGAGATTAAAAAGATCGGAAACAATTGGTACGTGTACGAGCGTTTCAGCAAATACGATCCAACGACAAAGCGAAGCCGCAAGGTCTCGGGGAAGTGCCTTGGCAAGATCACGCCCGAAGGTTTCGTTCAGACGAAGCGTCGCCTGACGCCGGAGGCGGACCAAAGCTCCCCTTCCGTACGTCGAGTTTCAGATGTCGCGGAGGCAGGGGCCGTCATGTTCTTTTGGAATCGGACTGCAGCGATGCGGGAGCGGCTCAAGGCGTTTTTCCCAGACCTCTGGCAAACCATCTACGCTGCCGCCATCCTCAGAGCAATCAAGGAGCCGAGATTCCGCCGCCTGCAGGCGCACTACGAGACCAGCCTTATTGCGCACCTGATGCCCGACCTGTCTTTTGATGCCCCCAGCAACACTGCTTTCCTTCAAGCGCTCGGCCGCCGACGGGAAAGCATCTCACGCTTCATGCAAGAGGATGTCAAAAAGAAAGATGTCTTCATTCTCTTCGATGGTCACCGCTTGATTACTTCGTCCAAAACGATGGAATTGGCCGAGCTTGGATACGACTCCAAGCGCCGTTTCAAGCCGCAGATCAATCTGCTTTACGTCTACAGCCTCGGCAACGACTGCACAACCCCTGTCTACTACAAGCAATTTCTCGGCAGCACGCCCGACGTCAGCGCCTTTTCTGACGTTTTGAACGAATGCGGCATTTCAAGCAGCAAATACACAGTGATCGCCGACAAAGGCTTTGCGTCTGAAGACGATTTTGATGCGCTGGCTCGAAAGAATCTTTCCTACGTTATCCCTATCAAGCGAGGAAGCCGCTTCGTGCAACCCTATCTGCCGTTGACCCAGCAAAGCTTTTCCGAGCTCTTCGTCTATCACGGCCGGGCAATTCAGTCGCTCAAGATTGAGGGAGACGGCTTCAATATCTTCGTTTATTACGACGCGCAGCTCTATGCCAATGAGCTCGCAGACGCCGCAGAGCGTGGGGAACGGAAGAATGCGCAGAAAGACGCAAAAATGCAGATGGAACTGAGTCGCCGTAAAAAGGGACTTGGCAAACTCTCCGACGAACAAATGGACAAGCTCCAGCCACAGGATCTCAAGCAGGTGCTGGCGGAAATTCCGGAGATGGGAACAGTTTCAATTCGGACCAATCGAACCGATTTGAACAGCCACCAGGTGTATCGAACCTACAAGCAGTGTCAAGCCATTGAGCAGTTCTTTAAAACGTACGGCGCAAGCATGGACTTCGACGCGTCCTACATGCGCGATCAAACAAGTCAGGAAGCCTGGCTATTTCTGAACCACCTGTCTGCAACGGTTGCAATGGAATGCATGGCCGATATTGCGCGGCTTGGCGAAGATAAAAATATTTCTTTTGAAGATCTGCGTCTGATGCTCGGCAAAATCATGGCCTGCCGAATTGAAGGGCAATGGACCCTGGCTCCAATTAAAAAATCGGTTCAGAAATTGATTGCGAAGCTCGACTTCGAGATTGATTCATTTGACTTGAACACGATGACGAAGGAAGGCGGTACGCTACTAAAGTAGCGTACCTAAAATTTAGCGTTACGGTTTAAAAATTGGGAGGACGGCGCACGGATGCGATGCACCGGAAAGACGTTCTTGGGCAGGTTGCTTGTCTGCACGATTGCGGCTTCACTTCGCCTAATGATGCTGCATCGCGTGAGGCTCAACGCCGACAAGCTGAACGTCAAAATCCCGAAGGATTCTTTGGATGTGGTGATGGCGGTGCTGCGCAAGGTTCGAGCTGAGCGCCGCAGAGATGGCAATGCCTGGGTTGTTCGAACATTGACAAAAAAGCAGCGCGAGATGCTCGCGCTGCTTGGATTGGCAAACCCGCCTCGAACTCTTCGATAGGCTGATCTTAGAGATCAGTTAGCCGCGAGTTTAGGGTTCAGGCGGCCTGCATAACCAAAAACTTAAGCTAATAAAAAAGGTCATCCGAAATCCGGATGACCTTTTTCTAATTTCGGGCTTTTTAATTGGCGCATCGTTTATCTGAAGCGCCGAGCTCGATTACTTGTACCAGCTGGCGTCGGCCGGGATTTCGTAACGCTGAGCTTCCTGACCGGCTTCAACCTGTTCAGCGCCGATCGAGTAGTTCTTCCACATCGTCAGCGAACCGCAGACGATCATGAGGAACGCGACGATAAGCATGCCCTTACGGAGGCCGGCGCGGTCGCCCTGACGCTGGTCCATGATGTTGCGTTCCGGATCCTTCGCGAAGATGTCCCACTTAACGGCAAGGCGATAAAGGCCGATCATGCCGTGAAGTTCCGTCACGACGAGGAAGATGAACGTGTAGAGCAGGCCATTGTGATAGGTGTGCACGCCGATCAGGTTCGGATCAAACACGCCCGGGTTCGTGAGCATGCTGATGAGGTGCGGGAACACGAGAAGGAAAAGAAGGAAGGCCGTGATCAGCTGAATCCACCAAAGGGTCGTGTCTTCATGGTGAACCATGCGGACATGCGCCTTGATGTCACGGAGCTGATGATAGGAAGTCGGGAAGCGGCGAAGTGCGCAGAACATGTGCACAACGACGCAAAGGAAAATAAAGCCGACGAACACGACATGCATCCAGAGATGCTCTTCACCGTCAATGAAGGCGCCGCCAGAGGTCATGATGAGGTTCATGAACAGGTCCTTGCCGAACTGTACGGAGCTCGTAAAGGCCATGTGGCAGAAAAGAAAGATGCCGAGAATCAGACCAGTAACGGACTGAAGCACATCGAGCAACGCAGTCTTGCTGCTCTGGCGCTTAGCGTCCTTGAGGCCGACGCCCCAGACATTGTCGGTGGCGGTCGGAACGTGAGAGTACTTGACGGAATCAGGGGTCGTCATGATGACTGTTCCTACTGAATATATTGAGTGGGTAATGAGTCCCAAATAAACCAAGAGGGCCGACGCGAAGCTACGTACATCGGTTCCTTTAAATTGGCTCTCATGATGCACGTTTCCATTATTGATTAATTTGATTTTTATCAATTTAAAATCAGTGAGGTCATCTTGGAATTGGAGTTATCTACTCTGTTAGAGGTATATTTCTGAGTGTTTATGAGTTAAAGTTGGTTAAAAATTAGGGTAAATACGATAAATATATGGATGAAAAAATTAAAAAACTCTTATCAATTTCATAAGCATATATGCTTAAAAAAAGCCGTTCTTTCGAACGGCTTGGCAGATAATCCTGAATTTTTTGATTTATTTCGTTCCGAAAATTCGATCGCCGGCATCGCCAAGGCCGGGCACGATGTACGCATTTTCGTCAAGACGATCGTCCAGCGCAGCAACGAAGAGCGAAACATCGGGGTGATGCTCGCTGAAAACTTCGACGCCTTCAGGTGCGGCCACCAGCGCCATGAAACGAATGTTGTCTCCCTTGACGCCGCGTTTCTTGAGAACGTCGACGGCGTGCACTGCGGAATAGCCTGTCGCGAGCATCGGATCGACCACAATGAAGGTTCGACTTTCAAGGTCGGGTAGCTTCACAAGATACTCGACGGGACGATGATTTTCGTCGCGATAAAGGCCGATGTGGCCGATGCGGGCTGAAGGCATCAGCATCAGAAGACCGTCGGTCATGCCGAGGCCCGCTCGGAGGACCGGAACAATAACGCACTTCTTGCCTTCCATGACCGGTGCGTCGAATACGGCAAGCGGTGTTTCGATGCGTTCGCTGCCGAGCGGAAAGTCGCGCGTAAGTTCGTAGCCCATCAGCATGGCGATTTCTTTAAGGAGTTCGCGGAAATCGCGCGTGCTCGTCTCCTTGCGACGCATCAGCGTAAGTTTGTGCTGCACGAGCGGATGGTCGACGATGTGCAGCGTGGGGAAGCGTGGATCGCTCTTCATGAAACTCAGCTCCTTCGCCCAGCGGATCTTCTTCGAAAATCTTGCCCAAAGTCACAAATGAGGGCATACAACGGTTCCGATAGACTTTCAGCAGGGCAAAAGCGCCTCAGGAAAGCCAGTAAAGAGTCGCGAGGGCCTAAAATGACGATTTGTATTATAGGAGAGGCTTAATTGAAGTCCTCTCGAGCACTCAACACCAAGGAGACCTTTGTGAAGTTCCGTACCTTAGGCATTCTGCTCGTTCTTGTGCTGATGGCCGTATTCCTCATCATCAATTGGACGACGCTCTCTCAGGTGACGACGGTCAATTTGGTTTATACCGAAATTCAAGCACCGCTCGGAATCCTTGTGGTTTGCGGTTTTTCCGCCATTATCGTTTTGCTTGGGATCTATACGATTTGGCAGCAGGCAAGCGTACTGATCGAGCTTCGATCTGCTTATAAGGAAGCGCGCCGTGCGCATCAGCTTGCTGAGGAGGCTGACAAGAGCCGCGTCACGGAAGCGACGAAAGAAATGAAAACGCGTTTCGAGCACCTTGAAGCTGTTCTGACGGGACGCAGCGATGAAAGCATGCAGCTCATGCGTGAACGGCTTGATGCGCTTGAAAAAAAGCTGGCCGAAACAGCTGCGGATAATCGGACTGCGCGCGAAACTGCGAAAGCGGAAATCTTTTCGGAGCTCAAGTCATTGCAGAAGCGTGTTGCGGATGTGCTTCCTGCCCCAGCTGCCGAAGTGGCGGACGAGACGAAAAAGAAAGAAGTTTTCGGCGATCTCTTCTAAAAATTGATTTTCATGAAAATGCCCCGTTCTCTGAAGAGCGGGGCTTTTCTTTTCAGCAAGGAGCTTCGAGCCGGGATTAGTTTTCCTTATGGAAGCTTGTGACGCGTTCTACTTCTTCGGCTGCGCCCAGGAAAACGGCTACGCGTTCATGAATCTGGACAGGTTTTATGTCGAGAATGCATTCATGGCCGTTGGTTGCTGCGCCGCCCGCATTTTCCATGATCATAGACATGGGATTGGCTTCGTACAGAAGACGAAGCTTGCCTGGGCGGTCGGGGGTGCGGGAATCGCGCGGATACATGAAAATGCCGCCGCGCTGCAGGATGCGGTGCACTTCGGCAACCATGGCGGCAATCCAGCGCATGTTGAAGTTTTTCCCGCGAACTCCGTCCTTGCCCTGGAGCAGCTCGGCAATGTAGCGCTGAACAGGCTTTTCCCAGAACCGTTCGTTCGACATGTTGATGGCGAATTCTTTTGCTTCACGAGCGACGCGAACGTTTTCGCGTGTTAGACGGAAGGTGCCAGTAGCCGGATCCAGCGTGAACATGACCACGCCGCAGCCGAGCGTCAAAACCAGCTGCGTTTGGGGGCCGTACATGCAGTAGCCGGCTGCCTTGAGATTGCGGCCGGGCTGAAGAAAATCGGCTTCGATTGCGTTGCGTTTCGGCCGACCGGCAGGCATGATGCCGAAAATCGAGCCGATAGAGACGTTGATGTCGATGTTGCTCGACCCGTCCAAGGGGTCGAAGGCGACAAGATACGGTCCGATCGCCTGGTCTTCCGGCACGGAGATCGGATGATCGACTTCTTCGCTAACCATGCCGCAGACAGCGCCGGTTTGAACAAGCGCCTCAACGAAGATGTCGTTGCTGATGATGTCGAGCTTCTTTTGTTCTTCGCCCTGAACGTTTTCCGAACCGGCCAAGCCGAGCACTCCGGCGAGAGCGCCGCGGCGAACGAGCGAACTGATGGTTTTGCAGGCTTCGGAGATACCGCAGATAACGCGAGCGAGCTGGGGATCGAGACCGCGAAGAGCTTCTTCGCGAGCGAGATATTGCTGAAGCGAAAGCGGAGTCACTTTAGTAGTCCTTTTTTAGAATCAGGCGGGATTATTGAGGGATTTTTCGATAATTTCGAGCACATTGGGCGAAAGTTCTTCACGACGTGCATAGACCGATTCAAGCGCATCGTGCATCCGAGATGCCAGCGGCGGAATATAGCGGCGCCAATTTTCAAGCGCACGGGCCAGGCGGGACGCAACCTGCGGATTGATGCGGTTGAGCTCAAGCACCATGTCCGCCCAGAAAGCGTAGCCCGAGCCGTCCGGCAGGTGAAATTCCGATGGGTTCGCGGTAAAGAACGGCACGAGAAGCGAATAGACGTTGTTGGGGTTGCGAATCGAAAAGAAGTCGCAGCGCACGAGTTCTCGGACACGTTCAAGCACCAGAGATTCGCCGGCAAAAGAAGTTGCCGTTGATTGAATTTGGAACCATTTGTTGAGAAGAAGCGGCTCACTGATCCAAGCCTTGAGCGCATCAACTTCCATGTCTTCCTTGGCAGGCGTCTGGGAATTCACCATGAGTCGCAGTGCGGCCAGCTTGTCGGTGAGATTTGTGCCTGTCGTGAACTGGTCCTTGACGAGAATCGTGGCGCGAGCGTTGCCGGCAGCGATGGCGTAGCTGAGCGCCAGGTTCTTGAGCGCACGCTTGCCCGCAGGCTCAGCGCTTGGATCATAGGGGCCGGGCGTTGCGTTCTTTTCCGCCGCATCCATGAAGGCAGAGAGATTGCGTTTGGCAATTGCATTTCGAACAGCAACCCAGGCTGAGTGAACGGCGTGCGGATCAATCACGGGCAGCGTGTCGGCGACGATTTTTTCTGTCGGCATGGCAAGAGCCACGGCCTTGAATGCAGGCGAAAGCGATTCATCCTTCAGCACAGCCCCGACAGTTTCGAGCAGCTTCGGATCAATGTCGCCAGGTTCGTGAAGGAGTCGTGCACGAGTTTCCTTTCGCACAGCGTCAATGAGCAGCCCATTGAGAGCATCCCAGCGGTTGAAGGGATCGCTGTCATGCGCTGCAAGGAAAAGACGTTCGTCGCGCGTGAGGCCGGCATCCAAAATAATGGGTGCCGCAAAGCCTCGATTCAGAGAGAGAACAGGCTTTTCAGCAAGGCCCGTAAAAACAAATTCCTGCGAGTCTTCCGTCAGTTCGAGCATGCGGGTGCCAACAATGCCCGTTCCCGTTTCTCCCTCAAGGCGCACGGGCATTTCCTCGCCCTGTGCGTTTAAAAGCGCTACGGGGAAAGGAATCAGGAAAGGACGCTTGACAGGCTGACCTGGGGTGGCAGGTGTCGTCTGCGTAACGGCAAGACGAAGCGTGCCTTCAGCCGCATTCCAGAAGCTGCGAACTTTCACACGGGGCGTGCCGGCCTGCGAAAACCAGCGCTTGAACTGACGAAGATCCCGTTTTGCCGCGCCTGCCATGGCGTCCAGCACGGCTTCGCAGGTGACAGCAGAACCGTCATTTTTGGCTATGTAGTCGTCGAATCCCCGTCGGAACGTTTCGCGGCCGAGGAGCGTCTGCAGCATGCGGAAGACTTCAGCGCCCTTTTCATACACGGTCATTGTGTAGAAATTATTGATTTCCTGATAGGACTCGGGACGAATTGGATGCGCCATGGGGCCCGCATCTTCAGGGAATTGAGCGGCTCGAAGCGCGATGACGTCCTTGATGCGCTGAACTGCGCGGGCGGATGGTTCGCCCAGCATGTCGGCGGAAAATTCTTGATCGCGGAAAACAGTCAGCCCTTCCTTGAGCGTGAGCTGGAACCAGTCGCGCAGCGTGATGCGGTCACCCGTCCAGTTATGGAAGTATTCATGACCGACCACGGACTCAATGTGGAAATAGTCTTCGTCAGTGGCAACGTTCGGATTGGCGAGCGCGCATTTGCTGTTGAAAATATTGAGCCCTTTGTTTTCCATCGCACCAAAGTTAAAGTCCTTGGTGGCAACGATCTTGAAGTCGTCAAGATCCAGTTCAAGGCCCCAACGCTCTTCATCCCAACGAATGGCTTTCTTGAGACTTTCAAGCGTATGTTCGGTCTTGTCGATGTCCTGGGGCTCCACCCAGACGGAAAGATTGGCGAGACGTCCATCTTTGAGGCGGAATTTTTCTTCGCGGCAAACCAGTCGTCCAGCCACAAGCGCAAAGAGATACGAGGGCTTTGGGAAGGGGTCGACAAATGTCACTTCGTGACGACCGTCGTCAAGGTCCTTTGCATCGCCGGCATTGCCGTTAGAAAGTAGCACAGGATACGCATCCTTGGAAGCGCGCAGTACAGCCGTGAATTTGGCTAGAACATCGGGGCGATCCATGTAGAACGTGATGCGCCTGAAGCCCTGGGCTTCGCATTGGCTGATCAAATTGGCGCCGGATACATAAATGCCGGAAAGCGCAGTATTGGCGGCGGGGCTAAAGCGATTGACGACAGTTACAACGGCTGGTGCAGAAAGGTCGCGAATCAATAGTCCGCTCTGCGAGAGTTCGTAACGGTTTTCGTCAAGGGGCTTGCCGTCTATGCTGACGCTCACAAGCGTCAGGTCTTCGCCGTTCAAAAAGAGCGACGCATTCTTTTCATCGGCCGCCGGATTGGGCCGCACGTGCATTGTGTTGACGACGGCGGTGCTTTCGGCGTCGAGATCGAATTCAAGGCGCACCTCATCGATGAGGTGCGAAGGCGCGCGATAGTCTTCGCGGCGAATCGTCTGAACCATGTTTGTTATCTCAGCTTGTCTGCTTTGAGGAGAAGGCGGCGAGCAGCTTTCTCCATAATCCTAAGAATTCGAAAATTTTAGCAACCTGAGCAATCGAACGCCGTGACTCGCCGTTTTTGAAAAAATCGAAAAAAAATCCCGATTCCGCAGAACCGGGATTTTTCGAAGAGGTGCAAAGCGCGATTATTCAGCCTTGGCAGCCTTCAGATTGAGCTTGTAGCCGTAATTATGACCAGCGGTCGGATGGCAGGCGAGGCAGTCAACCTTCTTTTCCGATTCAGGACCGAAGCCGCGATGGATTTCGGCGAGCATCGGACGCTTCGGGTCATACATCTTTTCAACTTCATGGCAGCCGCGGCAGGCCGAGAAGTTGCGGTCAATCATCTGGTCATAGACTTCCTGAGCGAGGTGCTCGCGCATGGCAAGCTGCTTTTCATGCGTGCTCATGCTGCCCTGGATCTGACCGATCAGGGAGACAGAGCCGGCATGCGCCTTGTCAAGAAGCAGAGCAACGTAGTCGATCGGGCCGACGAATTCATTGGAGTGGTTCTTGAGGTGGCAGTCCGAGCAGCCGGCGGTTGCGCCAGAGCTGGTGCGGAAGTGGTCGCCCTTCTGATAAGCGACGTAGGTGAGATCCATCGAGTGGCAGAATTCGCCGCAGAACTTGGGCGAGCCGGCCCAATGGACAACGCTGGTGAGCACGCCCACGAAAACGATGCCGATGACGACACCGATCAGGCAGATCAGGGCGAGATACCACTTGCTGTTCTTTTCCATTTTGGAACCTTATTTCTTTGAACGGCTTCCTGATGTTGAGAGAACTGCTGCTTCCGAGGGGCATCTTCGGCGGCAGCAAGGAAGTCGAGGGGGTCAAACAAAACACGCAGTCGGCAAAGCCTCTCCGCTGCTTTTAAGACAGGTTGTAATGATATTCAGCAAATTGTAAGGAAGGGTTTTACACCGTTGATGCGAATCAATCTGTTGAACGATTAGAAATCATCTTGACGATTTCTGTTTCGAAATGCCGATCAATCTGTTAAGGCAATAACTATCGAAGCAGGCGGAATGGAAGCCACTGCACGCTGATTAATCTTAAGGCCATGATTGCCTCGCGCAAAACCGACAATCACAATGCCAGACGGCAGACGTATGGAGCACTCACCGCCTTTTGCGGCTCTTTCCGAACGAATGACTTCGCCGACGAGCTGATTTTCGTGTGCGTGAGCTTCGTCGTCAGGAAAATCGGCAGTAATTTCAACACCCGTCGCCTTTGTGAGGGCAAGCACCGACATGCCCTCCTCAAGCCCGAGAAGCTGGGCGGATTCTTTGGTGACGGATGCTCGGATGAGATGGGTGTCGTCGATCTGAAGGATGAGGCGCACCAGCGCAGAGCCGATTTTGATTGTTCGGATTGTTGCGGGGAACTGATTGCGCATGGAGGTGCGCAACGAGCTGCTCGCAGCCTGTCGAAGCGCTGGCAGTGAATCGGATTTGAATTTTGAAAGCACTTCGGCGCGTGCTCTGGCAAGTTCATCGGAGATGCGCAGCACCAGCTCCCCCATTTCTGTCAGCGTCGATCCGCCTCCTCTGGCGCCGCCGGCATTTTTATGCACAAGGGAGCCACCCGCGAGATTTTCCAGCGTTTCGATGGCTTGCCAGGCAGCCTTGTAGCTCACGCCGGCGCCTCGGGCAGCTTCGGAAATGGATCCCACATCCGCAATGCGGCGCAGGATGTCGATGCGCTTGTCGGTCTTTTCATTCAAAAGGCCGGCAAGCATGATCGGGTCGGCTTGGCGTTCAGTCATGGTGTACTCATTCGGGCATATTGCCCCATTATTCGTTTGCCGCTATTCTTTTTAGGAATAGCGCCTGGAGCGCTTTCATTTTAAGTAACAGACTTCAAACTTGGCGAATGACTGCTGCATTTCGTCAAAACGAGAAGGGATGAACATAATGACCAAAGGGAAAAAACTTTTTGCGGCTTTGGTGATGACGACCGCAGCGGCGGCTGTTTTCGCAGAAGATGTGCATGTGGCAGTAGCAGCCAACTTTACGGGGCCCATCAAGGAGCTTGCGCCGCTCTACGAAAAGGAGACGGGCGACAAGCTCGTGCTTTCCTTCGGATCAACGGGGGCTTTTTATGCGCAGATCAGAAACGGCGCTCCCTTTGACGTACTGCTTGCTGCAGATAATGAGACGCCTAAGCGCGCTGTTTCGGAGGGCTTCGGCATTGCTGGAACGACTTTTACGTATGCCGTTGGAAAGCTCGCGCTTTGGTCTTCAGATCCCTCGCTTATCACGGATGATCCCAAGGTTCTGCTCAAGGATGAAGTCAAGCACGTTGCAGTTGCCAATCCCAAGCTTGCCCCTTATGGATTGGCCGCGCACGAAGCAATGGAGACGCTGGGTCTGAAAGCTGGCGTAACGCCCAAGATCGTTGAGGGTGACAACATCGGCAAAACTTTTCAGTTCGTGAAAACCGGCAATGCCCAGGCAGGTTTTGTTGCGCTCTCGCAGTGCTGGAAGGACGGTCATTTCGTCGGAGGATCCGGCTGGATCGTTCCGCAGTCGTTGTACAACCGAATCGATCAGGATGCTGTTCTGCTTAAAAAAGGAGAAAAGAATGAGGGCGCCGTTCGATTCTTAAAGTACCTGAAGGATAGCGAAGCGGCTGCCCGCGTGCGCGAAGCCTATGGATACGGTTCTGCCCAATAAGGTGAGCGGGATTTTTCACTTCTAGACCGACGCACATGATCGAACTATCTCCCATTTGGCTGAGCCTCAGGCTGGCGACTATCACGACAGTCATTCTTCTTTTGATCGGACTGCCGCTTGCATGGTGGCTTGCTCGCGGGAGGAGTCGAGCATGTGCGGCGGTGAATGCCGTTGTGACGCTGCCGCTCGTGCTGCCGCCTTCCGTACTCGGGTTTTATGTGCTGGTTGCGCTCGGCCCGAATGGTCCCCTCGGTGTGATGACGGAAGCAATCGGGCTTGGGACGCTCAATTTTACGTTTTCGGGGCTCGTCATTGGTTCCGTCATTTATTCGCTGCCCTTCATGGTGCAACCCTTGGAGGCAGCCTTCGCAGGCATTGGCTCGAGGCCGATGGAAGTGGCGGCAACACTCCGCTGTCGTCCCTTCGATGCATTTATCCATGTGATGGTCCCCTTGGCACGACAAGGGATTGTGACCGGAGTGCTGATGACTTTTGCGCACACGATCGGCGAATTCGGCGTTGTTTTAATGATCGGCGGAAATATTCCAGACAAGACGCAAGTGGTTTCAACGGAGATCTATACCTACGTGGAGGCCATGGAATATACGAAAGCACATGTGCTTGCCGGTGGCATGCTTCTTTTTAGTTTTGTCGTGCTGTTGTCGCTCAACTGGCTGAATGGCCGAGGCAAAGGGGAGTCCGAATCGTGACTAGTGCAAAGAGGAATGCCTTCTCCTCGCATGAGGCAGGATTCGTCAACTTGTTGCTTGAAAGAAAAGCGGGATTTCGTCTCGATGTCAGCTTTTCACTTCCGTCGGCAGGCATTTTGGTGCTGTTTGGACCTTCGGGCTGCGGGAAGACGACTGTGCTAAGGGCTGTGGCTGGACTCGAGCGAGCCGCTGGTTGTGTACGTGTTGGGGATTCCGTATGGCAGGACGATGAAAGGGGCGTTTTTGTGCCCACCTATGAACGGAATCTGGGTTATGTGTTTCAGGAAGCGAGTCTTTTTTCGCATTTGAATGTTGACAAAAATCTTCGCTTCGGTCTTGAAAGAACACAAACACCTCAGGGCGAAGAACGACTTCAGTACGCGATCGATCTGCTCGGAATTCGCCACCTTCTGCTTCGGCGTGTGAGCGAGCTTTCCGGCGGAGAGCGGCAGAGGTGCGCCATCGCGCGCTCGCTATGTCTGCAGCCTGACATATTGCTTATGGATGAGCCGCTTTCAGCGCTTGATTGGGCTCGAAAGCGTGAAATTCTGCCTTGGCTGGAAAAGCTTCGCGCAGAACTGCATATACCTATTCTTTATGTGACGCATTCGGCCGATGAAATGGCGAGGTTGGCTGACTGGCTTGTCGTGCTTGATCAGGGCAGAATTTCTGCGCAGGGACCGCTCGCTTCCGTTTTGACGAATCTGCAGGTGCCGGCAGCAACCGAACACGGGCCCGCAGGCATTGTTGAGGGCGAAGTGGTTTCGATCTCGCAAATGTGGCGGACGCTTGCCGTGCGTGCTGGCAACTGGGTGCTTGAAGTGGCTGATGACGCCAGCGGCGCAGCCGAAGCTACGACGATCTCGCATCGGGTGGGCGACCGCATCAGGCTTCGCATACTTGCGCGGGATGTCGGCATTTCGCTCAATCCCCTGCAGCAAACTTCCGTGCGCAATTGCCTGCCTGCTGTCATTGATGATCTGGTTGAGGAATCTGGCGCTTATATGCTGGTGCGGCTAAAGGAAGGAGAAAATGCGCTTCTTTCGCGAATTCTGCGTCGTTCAGCTGCTGAGCTCAATTTGAAGCCTGGCATGCGCGTATGGGCGCAGGTCAAAGCTGCCGCAGTCGTCATCTAGTTGGACGATCTCATCGGTTTGCCATGAAAAAGCCCGCAACGGCTTCTGCCGAGGTGCGGGCTTTTCTTTCGAAGGGAGCTGGCGAGCGGCTTAGCAGCGCTTGGCGAGCTCGACAGCCTTGCCGATATAGGTGGCGGGGGTCAAGGCCATCAAGCGTGCTTTGGCCTCTTCGGGCAGATCCAGACCGGAAATGAAGTTGCGCATAGTTTCTTCATTGATGCCTTCTTTGCCTCGCGTGAGCGCCTTGAGCTGCTCGTAAGGATGCGGGATGCCGTAGCGGCGCATCACCGTCTGAACAGCTTCGGCAAGCACCTCCCAGGCGCGGTTGATGTCTTCGGCGATGGCATGCTCATTGACTTCAAGTTTGCCGAGGCCGCGGCAAAGCGAGCTGTAGCCGACGAAGCAGTAGCCGAACGCAACGCCGAGATTGCGCAGCACAGTGGAGTCCGTCAGGTCGCGCTGCCAGCGGGAAATCGGCAGCTTGCCGGCAAGATGCGAGAGAAGCGCGTTGGCAATGCCCAAGTTGCCTTCGGAGTTTTCGAAGTCAATGGGATTCACTTTGTGAGGCATCGTTGAGGAGCCGACCTCTCCCTCCTTGAGCTTCTGCTTGAAGAAGTGCATAGAGATGTAGCCCCATACGTCGCGGTCGAAGTCGATCAGAATCGTGTTGGCGCGCTCGATTTCATGGAAGAGCTCAGCCATGTAGTCGTGCGGCTCGATCTGAATCGTATGTGTATTGAAGGTGGCGCCAAGGCGTTCTTCAACGACTTTGCGTGAAAAAGCTTCCCAGTCGAAATCAGGGTAGGCGATCAGGTGGGCGTTGTAGTTGCCGACGGCGCCGTTCATTTTGGCGAGAATCTTCACGCTGCGGATTGCTTCGATCACGCGCCCGAGTCGGATGGCGACATTAGCAAATTCCTTGCCGACTGTCGTAGGCGAGGCCGTCTGGCCGTGCGTGCGGGAGAGCATTGGAATTTCTGCCCACTGATGCGCAAAGTTTGCGATGGTGGATCGAACTTTCTCAAGGAACGCCACGAGTGCGTCGCGGCCGCGCATCAGCATGAGCGCATGACTCGTATTGTTGATGTCTTCGGACGTGCAGGCGAAGTGTACGAATTCCGAAGCGCTCTTCAGTTCTTCGTCGTGGGCGACTTGGTTCTTGATCCAGTATTCAACCGCCTTCACGTCATGGTTCGTGGTGCGTTCAATTTCCTTGACAGCTTCGCAGTCGGCCACAGAGAAGTTGTCAGCAAGACCGCGCAGGAAGGCTTTGGCATGATCAGACAAATGCGGAAGTTCGGCAAAGCCAGCTTCCGAAAGCGCGATGAGCCATTCGACTTCAACGCGGACGCGCGCCTGCATGAAGGCGTATTCGGAGAAAATGCCGCGCAGATCGTCGCATTGTCGCGCATAGCGGCCGTCAAGAGGAGAAAGCGCCGTAAGGGAATTGAGAGCCATGTCGGATCTCCAAGACAAGTTGAGGAATAGGTGTGCTGCGGCAACGCTCACCGAGACAAACGGAGCGGTCGGCGCAAGTCAAATGGAAGTCGGCGCCATTGTACCAATGGCGTCGGTTGCCTTGCGATCTGCAGGCGCTTCGATTTGTTCACACATGAGCCTTTCGGCATATGCAAGTCACAGCGGGTAGCGATGTCGATCGCAGCCGTTTGCGGCTCTGAATTTCGAAGAATCGTGAGCGAGCGTAAAGATTTGTCGAGGAACTGCTTTTGACGGCATTGCCCGCTCTTGCAGCAGCATGTCCCTAAATCGCTGCAATGGCGGCAAGGACGGGCGGTTGCATGCACGAGCTCGGCTGCTTCGAGTGAAATCTTCCGTAACAGCGGCTTAGGCAAGGCTAATTTTCGGTCAGGTAAAGTTGTTTCCAACAAGGAAGCACAGGGCTTCCGCATGAAAACTCGACATGAGGTATTAGCCATGAACAAGTCCAAGAAAGTCATCGCTTCGCTGGCCGCCGTCGGTGCGCTTGCCTTCGGAAGCATCGCCATGGCCGCCCCGTGGCATCCCGGCGCAGATCCAGCGCCGCAGCCCGAAATGCGCGGCTGCCTAATGGCTCCGGAAAAGGCGCCTGCGCCTGTGCCGCCCGCTCTGCGCAGCATGCCGAGCTACAAAGCCATGGGCAAGATTTTGACGCTGACTGCGGAGCAGCAGCCGCTTTGGGCAGCGTACGTCAATGCTCGGGAAGCGCTTCGTGCACCGCTCGGCGCCAAGGCAGGAGAAGAGCCGCCAGCTGATATGCAGGAGCGTCTTGAACGGCGCGCGGAACGTGCCCAGCTGCGCGCTGATGCAATCAAGGCGGTGGCAACCGCACGAGCCGAGCTGGTGAAGTCGCTTTCCGTTGAGCAGAAATACGTGCTCGAACAGTTCGAAACCGCTCGACGCGATCATGGAATGCATCGACCTGGTCCGCGACCGGAATTTCGCACGATGCCCGGCTGGCATCATTTCCATGACGGATGCCCGCGTATTCGCTGATGGCCGGACAAAACCTGCGTAGAGGACGGTGATGAAGATGCGGGATTGCTTGAGGAGCAGCTGAGGCGGCGGCTTTAGATCCAGTGCCGACAGGAATGAAGCCGCCAATGCCTGCATGCAGTCTTATTTTTCTGCCAGAACCATAAAAGCTAGCCGCGCAATTCCAGGGAGAATGCGCGGCTTCTTGTTGGATGCTGGGACAGGCAAAGCCTTTCGTCACGTCAATTTTCTTTGGCTCGCTTTTTGGGTGGAATCGGAAAGATGCCGTCGTCATTGGCGAGGCTTAATTCATAAAGAATGCGCATTGTGGCGGCTGGTCCGATTTTGCGCGTGATGTGGGCGCGATGCACTTCTACGGTTCGTTGCGAAAGGAAAAGCTTTTCGGCTATTTCGTTGTTTTTGAGCCCTTGGCAAACAAGTTCGAAAATCTGGCGCTCACGATATGAAAGGACTTCAATAAGCCCCTTGAGCTGAATCTTCCAATCCTTTCTGCGTGCACGAACCAATGCTTTTTCAACAGCGGGCGCAAGCTGATCGGGGTCTACGGGCTTTTCAAAAAAGCCGGCAGCACCAGCTTCTATTGCTGCTACGGCCATTCGAACCTTGGCATGAGAGGAAAGGAAAATGACGGAAGCGGGACTGCGCTGCATGTCGAGATAGCGCAGAAATTCAAGACCGTTCATGCCGCGGGCATGCATATCGATGATGATGCAACCGGGTTGGGAGAGCTCTGCGCGGCTCAGCAGCATGTCGCTCGAAGGATGCAGTACTACATTGAAGCGCGTCTGCAATGCAAAAGCGATCGAATCGCGGACGTCATCGTCATCGACAACCCAGACGGGACCGGGAAGCACGCCCGGGCGATCTTGGAATGTGGGATGTACCAACGGGATGTATGGGGTCATAAGCTTGGGATTGTCGGCTTTTGTTCTATTGAAGGTTTTTGCAACTTTACAATCGAGTTTAGCAGAGGGATTTCTTCGCCGAAATGAGCGATTTGTCTTGGTATTCGGTCAAAACGAGGCAATTGCAGCGGGAAAAAGTCATTTTTGAATTGACTGGCTGCACAAAGCGGGCGCTACTATTGACGGCGGGATTGATTTACGCAGGCAGAAACCGTTTTTTTTGTCCATGATGTTGCCAGAGAAGCTGTTCGACGATTTGCCGAGCGATGCGGTGCCTCCGGCTCCTGCGCCGAAAGATGCGCATCTTATCGAACTGGCACGGTGCTTGCCGAGAAATATAAGACTAGGCGCTTCAAGCTGGAATTTTCCAGGTTGGCGGGGAATTGTCTACAGCCGCGGCAGCGGTACGCAAGGATTAGCGACGACGGGCTTGGGCGCCTATGCGCAGTTTCCGATCTTTCGGACGGTGGGCCTGGACCGGAATTTCTATCGACCGCTGGATGCTGCCGCCTTTTCTCGTTTTGCGGATCAGGTTCCCGATGATTTTCGCTTCCTTGTCAAAGCGCCGCGGGAAACAACGGATCCCTATCTGCGTTATGAGAACGGCAGACCAAGAAGCGAAAACCCAAGTTTTCTCAATCCGCAGCTTGCGCAGAAAAACTTTCTTGCGCCAGTTCATGCAGGACTCGGCGACAAGGCCGGACCGCTCGTTTTCCAGTTTTCACCGTTGCCGCATGCAGTTTTGCGGTCAGTCGAAGACCGCATCAAGCTTGTCGAACGGATTGCCGCCTATTTTCGAGCGCTTCAAGACTTCAATTTTTCCGGGCGTCTTTTAGCCGCGGAATTTCGTAATTACGAATTATTGACGCCTCGCATGCTCTCAGCGCTCAAGGATTGCGGCATTCGTCCCGTGCTTGGGCTGCACCCAGCAATGCCGGGCGTTCGCAGACAGATTGAAGCCTTGTATTTTTACGAAACAGGACGTCGAGCAGAAAAAGGCGCCAATGAGGCGCCGGCGTACGATCCAGACTGGCGATTCAGCGGGCCGGTTGTTATTCGCTGGTCGCTTGCTGCTCATCGTTTCTACGACACCGCCAAGCGGGACTGGATGCCGTTTGATGCCATTCATGCTGCGGATCCCGTCACACGTGCGCTGCTCGCCGGCGTTATTGTCCGTGCAGCGCGCAGCGGCGTCGAAAGCTTCATGGTTGCCAACAATAAAGCTGAAGGCTGCGCGCCAAAAACCATGAGGGCCGTTGCGGAACTTGTGGTCAAAGCGCTTAGGCCCGATATGGTTTTGCCTTAGCTTTGCAGGAGGTCAAAACGTCTGTAGGAAATCACCGGGCATTTCACGCAAAGCTGCAGAAGTCGCAGGATCAGTCGGCGTGCCGCAGATGATGAATGCGGCAAGCGTTTCCTCCGCGGGATCGTAAAGTCCTTTCGGATTGCGGAAATTCCGACCAGAAACAGTCTTTGCTGCGAAGCCGGCATCGGTCAGCACATGGAGAAAATTCATCAGAGCCGCGCCTGCGGTCATCGCACTTTCCATGGCTTCACGCGGGGATTCCGTGGACGAATGCCGAAGAATGAGCGCTATTTGCAGGGGGCCTTTGCGCGCTTTCCCTGCAGCCTTGCAGCGATCTTCCTCGGTGGCTTCTGCTGGGAGGTTCATCGTGAAAAGTTCGGCAAGCTTCTCGCGATCTCTTATGGCAACAAATCGAACCGGGAATGGCTTTGCATGCGACGGCGCTGCGTATGCGGCGGCAGCTGCAGCGCAAAGGGTGGCTTCATCTGGCGCGGGAGCTGAGAGGTGCTTGGGTGAAGCCGAATGTCGATTGGCAATCTGAAGAGCGAATGGCGAAAGCGTAGTACTCATGCGACGTCCTAAGTTAAGCCTTACAGGCTTTAGACTTACGCGCAGCGCAATTTTTAGAAATTGACCGGAGCGCACCGCAATGATACGTCTCATAGATATCACTCCGCCTGTGACGGCTGCTTCACCCGTTTTCCCAGGCGATGAACCCTTTTCGCTTCGTCTGGTCGAGAGCGTGTCCGCTGGTGCCGCATCCAATGTCTCGGTCGTCACGACGTCAGTGCACAACGGCGCGCATGTCGATGCGCCGCTGCATTTGTATGCCGATGCCGAGGACATCGCAGCTTTGCCTCTTGAGCGCTTCGTCGGGCCTTGCTTTGTTGTGGACCTCAGCAGCGGGGCAGGTGTTCGAAATGCCGTGCGCTTTGCAGAACTGCCGAAAAGCTTTTTCCGTTCAGATGGACGGGCTCGCTGCGAGCGGCTCCTTGTGAAGACTCAGCGCCGGAAGCCGAGCGCCTGGACCAATGACTTTCGTGCACTGAGCCCCGAATTTGTTGAGGGCGCGGCGGCAGCCGGCGTTCGACTTATCGGTGTGGACGTGCCGAGCGTTGATCCGGCAGAGAGCGTCGAGCTTCCCGCACATCGCGCGGCACTTTCCAAGTCGATGCCGCTTATGGAGAATCTGTATCTTTGCGATGTTGAAGCCGGGTTCTATGAGTTGATTGCGCTTCCTATGAATTGGCCTGGTGCCGAGGCTTCCCCCGTGCGCGCCGTTTTGCGTCCGCTCTCTGACGGCGCAGCAGCAGGGTCGCTCTTTTACTCTGAATAAAAATGAAACGCTACGAACAGACTATCCGCATTCGTTTCGGCCACTGTGATCCGGCCGGCATTGTTTACCATCCGCAGTACTTTGTCATTCTCAATCAGCTGATGGAGGATTTTTACCGAGATGTTGCCGGGGTCGGCTTTATTGAAGTGAAAAAGTACGGGCTCGGCTTCCCTGTGGCGGGCGTTCGCTGCGACTTTGCAGCACCGAGCCGCGTGGGCGACATTTGCACGGCACGCGTCTGGATCGAACGCATCGGTGAAACTTCCATTCGGTTTGCGTTCACGATTCATGCAGGGGACGAACTTCGCCTCCAGTGTACGGAAACTTGTGTTTGCGTAACTGAAGATGATGCGGGCCGCCTTGTCAAGGCGGCCCTTCCGGCATCAATGCGCGAAGCCCTTTTGCCTTATTTGGCTGAAGAGGGCATGCCAGCTCTAAAGCTGCGCGCCTGAATCATTGGCGCGTACAAGCAATCGGCCGCTTTTCACCTGACTGTCGAAAGCTTCTCAAGACGCACGTTCTGCGACCAGAGCGCCTGAAGCACGCCTTCACGCAGCGCATTCGCACCTGTAGCAAAAAAACGTTCGCTTCTTCCGCTTTCACCAGCCGGCGCGGCGCGGCCGGTTTCTGCCAGCGTCCGTGATAGCTGCTTTGCTACGGCCGGCGCAGGATCGATTAGCTTTACCGATGCGCCCGGCGCAAGGCGCTCTATGGTTTCAGCGAAAGCATCGGCAAGAAAGGGGTAGTGCGTGCACCCCAGAACAAGACGGTCTGCACCTTTTTCAAGAAGCGGCGCAACAAATCGCTCGATGAGCTCGAATGTTTCTGGCGAATGAAAAGCGCCTTTTTCCACGCACTCCATGAGGCCTGGGCAAGGCTGATCGTGAATTTCGATGGGAATCGAACGATTTTGAGAGGCCCATTCGAGAGCATGCGCCTTGAGCGTGCGGTATCGTTCGCTGGCAATAGTTCGTACGGTGGCTAGTACACCGATGACGCCCGATGAAGTTTCACGAACACCAGGGAAAACGGCGGGTTCTATGCCTACGATTGGGATGTTGAGCTCCGTACGCAGCTTGTCAATGCTCACGGCCGTAGCCGTATTGCAGGCCAGCACAAGCGCTTTGATGCTTCTGCTGAGCAGAAAATCAACCACAGCATGCACCCGCTCGTCTATAAAGCCGGCGCTTTTGTCGCCCCAAGGCGCGAAGCCGCAGTCTGCGGCAAAAACGATGCTTTCGAACGGAAGCGCTCTTCGTACGGCAAGCGCAACGGAAAGACCGCCGAAACCCGAATCGAGAATACCGATGGGTGCAGTTTGAATTGTCATTGGCGGTAAAGACATCAGCATTGAGCGGGCCATTGCGGCTCTATGATGCCGACCGTTATTGTCCCGTCGGGATAGACGATGACGGGACGTTTGATTAAAACGGGATTCTTCAACAGAAATGCTTCGAGCAGTGCTGGATCGCCGGAAAGCGCTGCTTTCTGGGCAGGCTCCAGTTTTCGCCAGAAAAGACCTTTCTTGTTGCAAAGAACATCCAGTCCAACCTGCGCGACCCAATCTCTGAGCGTATCCGCATCTATGGGGGATTTTCTAAAGTCCCGGAATTCATAGGGAACGGCGTGCGATTTGGCCCAAAAGAGCGCTTTTTTGACTGAGCCGCAAGTGGGAATGCCGTAGATGATGAACATAAAAAACTCCGACAAGCTCGCCGTCAGGCGGCAGCGCGGCCCAGGCGGTCGTCAACGGCAGCCCATTCCGGCGTCTGCGGCGGCCGTTCTATAAGGATGCGGGTTGCGCCGGCATGGTCGAGGCGGTGCAGCGCATCGTATAGCATCGCACCGTATGCGCGGACTTCGGCTGGCGACGCAATGGCAAGAACTGGCGTGATGCGATTGTCGGCAAGCGCTTCGAGAGTGGATTTGTTCGCCATGACCGAAACTGTTCCGCCAGCGGCATCAATTGCGCTCGCCCGCTCGAGAAGGGCTTGCGCATCGAGCAGCTCAAGCTTTGTCTTGGGTGCGTAGTGACTCTTGAGCCGGCCTGAGGCTCGCGGTGCATCGCTGCCAGCGTCGGGGACAGGCATGCCCAGCGTGCTTTCAAGTTCGGCGCGTGTGATGACGCCGTGACGAAGAAGCCGAGGTTTTCCTGTCGACAGATCGAGCATTGTCGACTCAATTCCGAACTCACAGACGCCGCCGTCGAGAATCATGTCAAGCTTGCCTTCGGGTTTTAAGCCGAGGTCGTCAGCCACATGCGCGGCGCAGGATGGGCTGATGCGTCCGAAGGTATTTGCCGAAGGCGCAGTGACGCCGCGATAGGTCGGGCCTGCAAAGCGACGCAGCAGTTCGTGCGCCCACGGATGGGACGGACAGCGCAATGCGACTGTGTCCTGGCCTCCTGTGACGAAAAGGCCGCAGCGGGGCTTTTTCTGAAGCACGAGCGTAAGCGGTCCCGGCCAGTATTTGGCCGCGAGCATGCGGGCTGATTCCGGCACGTTTTCCGCCCAAAAATCTATGGCCTCGGCGCCGCAGACGTGCACGATCAACGGGTGGTTGAGCGGACGTCCTTTGGCGCGATAGCTTGCAATGACAGCGCTTTCGTTGTCGGCATCGGCAGCAAGACCGTAGACGGTCTCCGTCGGCATGGCAACAAGACCGCCATGCTCGAGAACAGCTACGGCGGCATCGATGGCTGCAGAATCAATGGGAGGCGTCATGAGCGGTTTTCCTTCAATTCGTCGGCAAAAGCGAGGCCGAGCAGGCCGGCGGTCTGATGAGCGCGTGCAAGCGCTTCACTTGCGGTTTCGGCAACGATCGTGACATGTCCCATCTTGCGGGCGCGGCGCGGCTGCGCCTTGCCGTAAAGATGGAGCTTTACGCCAGGCAGCGCAAGAATTCTCGACCAATCCGGTTCGCGAATATTGTTTTCGGCATCGAACCATAGGTCGCCGAGCAGGTTGAGCATGACGGCAGGCGAGCGGAGCGTGGTGTCGCCAAGCGGGAGCCCGGCGGTAATGCGAACCTGCTGCTCGTACTGACTCGTTACGCATGCTTCAATCGTGGCGTGTCCCGAGTTATGCGGCCGCGGAGCAATTTCATTGGCAAGGATGCTGCCGTCGGCGAGAATGAAAAGCTCTACGCAGAGAATGCCGACATAGTCGAGAGCGTCAGCAATGCGGCCAGCATAAGTCTGGGCGCATTTAGCCGTTTCCTCGTCGATTCGAGCCGGCATGATCGTATACGCCAAGATGCCGTTCTTATGATGGTTCTCTGCGACGGGGAAAACAGCGCAGGCGCCGTCGGCGCTGCGCGAGACGATGACGGAGACTTCAAGCTGAAGGCCGAGCATGCGTTCAAGAACGCAGTCGACGCCGCCAAACGCTTGGAATGCGCTGAGTGCTTCTGCGCGAGAGTTGACGCGAGCCTGTCCCTTGCCGTCGTAGCCGAGGCGTGCGGTTTTGAGGATGCCAGGGAAAAGAGAATCGTCCAGCTTAGCAACGTCGGCCTCTGAAAGTACGGCTGCGTGCGGCGCAGTCGGCACGCCGGCTTTTTCAATAAAGGCCTTTTCGACGTTTCGATCCTGAGAAGCAGAAACTGCAAGTGCGTGCGGCGCAGTTCGGATGCCGGCATCCGCAAGACGCTGCAGGGTGGCGGCGGGCACGTTTTCAAATTCCGTTGTCACCGCACGAACGTGCTCGGCGAGCGAATCAATGCCTTTGGGATCGTCATAGGCGGCTTTGATCTGCAGACGGGATACTTCGCCGGCGGGCGAATCTGCGCCAGGCTCCAAAACTGCGACGTGATAGCCCATGGTGGCAGCGGCTTGCGCAAACATGCGGCCGAGCTGGCCGCCGCCCAATAGGCCCAGCGTAGCGCCAGGCAGTAACACTTCGTTGTGCATATTGATAAGCAAAGCGCCGGAACCGCTCAGCCGAGCGGGCCGGCGAATCTTCAGAAAGATTGGTTGCGGTTTGGTGTTCGCTCAGAGGGTATCGACAGGCAGTGTCATTGCACGAGCCTTAGCGTTCTGCGCAAAGCGGAAATCTGCAAGCTTGCGGGCGATTTCCTTGTCTTCAACAGCGAGCATCTGCAGAGCAAACAGTGCGGCATTCGCTGCACCTGCTTCGCCGATGGCGAATGTGGCTACAGGCACGCCCTTTGGCATCTGGACGATGGAGTGCAGACTATCGACGCCACGAAGATATTTTGAGGGCACGGGAACGCCGAGTACGGGGACAATGCATTTTGCTGCCAGCATGCCCGGAAGATGCGCTGCGCCGCCCGCGCCGGCAATGATTGCCTTCAAGCCGCGCTGTGCTGCTGTTTCGGCGTATTCGAACATTTCATCGGGCATGCGATGCGCGCTCACAACACGGGCTTCGAAGGCGACGCCGAAGTCCTTAAGCATTCGTGCGGCGTTCTGCATGACTTCCCAGTCGGAGTTGCTTCCCATGACGATGCCGATAACAGGGTGATCTGCCTGCATGTTCTTAGATCCTGATTTTTTTTTAAAGAAGAGTAATACTTGCTCGATGCACAGAACCGATCAACCGATTGGCGACCGTGCATTTCAGTCAACTGCATTGGCGCGTCTTCTTCGGACGCGCCAATGGCAAACTGCGCCTCGAGTTGGGCGCAGTAAGGCGAACTTTTACGGTTCGATATCGGTGCCTGTCAGACGGCGAAGCGCTTCGCGATACTTGTCTGCCGTCTTTTCGATGATGTCTTCTGGCACCTTCGGCGCAGGCGGGGTCTTATCCCAAGGCTGCGTTTCGAGCCAGTCGCGGATGAACTGCTTGTCGAAGCTCTTGGGCGAGGTGCCGACTTCATAATCATCGGCCGGCCAGAAGCGGCTTGAGTCAGGCGTGAGAACTTCGTCCATCAGATAAATGGTGCCTTCGTCGTCCATGCCGAACTCAAATTTGGTGTCGGCAATGATGATGCCCTTTGTAAGCGCGTAGTCGGCGGCTTCCTTATAGAGCTTGAGCGCCGTGTCGCGAATCGTTGTGGCAACACGCTCGCCGTAAAGCTCGACGACTCGATCAAAGGAGATGTTTTCGTCGTGCGTGCCGACTTCAGCTTTGGCTGCCGGCGTGAAAATCGGTTCCGGCAGCTTTTCTGCCTGGCGAAGGCCTGCCGGCAGCTTGACGCCGCAGACGGAACCCGTTGCGCAGTAATCCTTCCAGCCGCCGCCAATGATGTAACCGCGGGCAACACATTCGATGAGAATCGGCTTGAGACGCTTGGAGACAACTGCGCGGCCGCGCACCTGATCGGCTTCTTCAGGCTTGACGACGGATTCTGGATCAATGCCGGTCAGATGATTGGGAATCACGTCCTTGAGCTTCTCGAACCAGAAGTTCGTAAGGGCGGTGAGCACTTTGCCCTTGCCCGGAATCGGGTCGCCGAGAATGACGTCAAAAGCGGAAATGCGGTCTGTGGCGACAAGGAGCAGCTTGTCATCGTCCACAGCGTAAACATCACGGACTTTGCCGCTGTAGATCTGCTTGAGCGACGGAATGTTTGTCTTGGAAAGACCGGCCATGTCTAACTCTCCTCAAGTGGAGTGAAGTGAGGGAAATAAAGTTGATGCAGTGATTCTAGTCGAGAGCGCGGGCGCGCTCGGATCAGCGCCTGAAAGAAGTCGACAGGACTTGCTTCATCATCACAAAAAGTACTCAAAGATAGCCGGACCGGCAATGAAAACCCATGCAATGCCAGCCATGACAAGTGCGAAAAAGACGGCGGCGCTGCCCATGTCCTTGGCGCGTCCTGCAAGCGGATGTATTTCATTGCCCAGCCGATCGATGCAGGCTTCGATCGCTGAATTGATGATTTCAGCAAAAGGAACGAGAAGCGTGGACTCAATGAGCACGACCTTTTCGAGAACAGAAATAGGCAGCAGGAGCGCAAGCGGAATCAAAAGGAGCGCGAGGAAAAATTCTTCGCGGAAAGCCGCTTCATGCTGCAAAGCCGCCCGGATCCCTTGCATCGAATAGCGGGTTGCGTTGATGAGGCGGCGAAGCCCTTGCTTGCCTTTGAGATCGTTGGCAGATTTTGGTTCGGTCATGATGTAAGCAACAGCGAAGAAAAAGGCGCGTGCGCCGCTCTTGCGTCGCACGCGCCTCAATTAATGTAGCGTCAAGGCGTCAAAATGCTGTTACAGAACGTTCTGGCGAAGCGAACCGTCAGCATACTTGGCGGCAATTTTGTCGAGCGCAATTGGCTTGATCTTGGCGCCCTGGCCTTCGCAGCCGAACTCGAGATAACGCTTTTTGCAGAGCGCCTGGGCGGCAGCGCGTGCGGCCTTGAGGTAGGCGCGCGGATCAAAGCCGGAGGGGTTCTCGACGAGATAACGGCGGACAGCGGCGGTCATGGCAAGGCGGATGTCGGTGTCGATGTTGACCTTGCGAACGCCGTGCTGAATGGCTTTCTGAATTTCTTCAACAGGCACGCCGTATGTTTCGCGCATTTCGCCGCCGAACTGACGAATTTCGGCAAGATATTCCTGCGGCACGGAAGAGGAGCCGTGCATGACAAGGTGCGTGTTCGGCAAGCGGGCGTGAATTTCTTTGACACGGTCGATCGACAGAATCTCGCCTGTCGGGCGGCGCGTGAATTTGTAGGCGCCGTGCGAAGTGCCGATAGCAATGGCAAGTGCGTCAATCTGCGTTTCACGCACGAATTCAGCTGCCTGATCCGGATCCGTCAGAAGCTGGTCGCGCGTCATCTTTGCATCCGTGCCGTGCCCGTCTTCCTTGTCGCCGCGCATCGTTTCGAGCGAACCAAGACAGCCGAGCTCGCCTTCGACGGAAACGCCGATGCAATGGGCCATTTCCACGACGCGGCGGGTGACGTCGACGTTGTATTCGTAGGTGGCGATCGTTTTGCCGTCGCTCATAAGCGAGCCGTCCATCATGACGGAAGAAAAGCCCGAACGGATGGCGCCCTGGCAGACGGCAGGACTTTGACCATGGTCCTGGTGCATGCAGACGGGCACGTCAGGGTAGGCTTCGATCGCCGCTTCAATCAAGCGGCGAAGGAACGCTTCGCCGGCATACTTACGGGCGCCGGCGGAAGCCTGCATGATGACGGGTGCGCCGACTTCGCTGGCGGCGGCCATGATGGCTTGAACCTGTTCGAGATTATTGACGTTGAAGGCAGGGATGCCGTAGCCGTTTTCAGCTGCATGATCGAGCAGCTGACGCATGGAAACAAGAGCCATGAGGATGAACTCCGATGATTGAAGAAGGCTGCGCGGCGCGCTTGATTAGAAGCGCATCATTAGCCTGGTGTGGTTGGCTCAAGATTGTAAAGGTTTTGCGGCAGGCAACGCCATGGCGCGTTACCCGCGCAGCAAGGTGGGATCTGCAGCAAGCTGCTTTTTGATGCCGGTGAGAATCGCTCGCGCCAGCTTTTGCTGATGATTGCCGTTGCGCAGAAGATTTTCTTCCTGCGGATTGGAAATAAAGGCCGTTTCGACAAGGATGGACGGAATGCCCTGTCCCTTCAGAACAGCAAAGCCAGCCTGCTCAACTTTGTTCTTGTGAAGCCGGTTGATGCTTTTGAGCTCGTGAAGCACTGCTGCGCCGAGCGCAAGGCTGTAGCCGATTGTCCAATTCGAAGTCATGTCGACGAGGACGCTTGCTACCGTCTTGTCGACGGTGGCAATGTTGACGCCGCCGATCAAGTCGGATTCATTCTGGCTTTTCGCGAGC
>ERZ779729.118-NODE-118-length-92834-cov-18.829099_pt1 | contig 92834 bp, 83 predicted proteins | sample MGYA00511072_ERZ779729 | MGnify/ENA primary metagenome ERZ779729 (study PRJEB29588, sample SAMEA2156675) | human gut metagenome | biome: human gut; feature: human-associated habitat; material: faeces | place: Denmark | collected 2008/2010 ...
CCATTGAAAGTGGGAAGAATGTCAACTTGAACAACTTCCTTAAATATTGTGAGATTGTAGGAATTGATGTAACTTTAAAAGAGAAAGAGTAAAATGTCAAAATCTTGAAAGTGAATTTTCAAACAATCCTAATTGTTGCTATATCGCAGCCACCCATTTAACTATTTTGGGTGGCTTTTTTATCTACTCCTATTATATTTCAATGTATAATAACAAGATAAATTACTTTTTTATAGATTGTTCCAGAAGCTCATAATCCTTTTCAACATCTTTATTTAGAATCTGTGCATATATCTGTGTTGTTTTAATATTGGTATGCCCGAGCATTTTACTAACATTAGGAAGTTTAGCCCCGTGACTAAGAGCATAAGTAGCGAAAGTATGCCGGGCGCAGTGTGAAGTGAGAGGAATACTTATATTAGCATAATCCGATACTAATTTCAACCGTAAATTATATTGTTGATTCGATATGACAGGTAAGACAAAATCGTACTTTTTTAAAATGTTTAATGCTGGTGATAATAAAACGATATAATATTCTTCTTCTGTTTTATGTCTAATATCCCGTAATATATATTTACCTTCAATTTCTTCGACGTTTTTGAAATTAAATTTAGCCAAATCTCCATATGATAAACCAGTAAAACATTGAAAAATGAAAAGGTCACGAACCCTTTGTATTGTATCTTGTGGTATATCACAGTCCATTATTTTATTTAGTTCATCTTCGGAAAGGAACTTTCTCATTTTACTTTTCCCTCTATCTAATCTTAGATGTTGGTAAGGATCATTTTCACATAGTCCCATAGATATAGCCTGATGAATATATGTTTTCATTCTTTTATGATTAGAGAACACAGTAGTCTGCATGAGGCCTTCATCATGCAAGAATCCATCGAATTTTAAAATGTTTTCTTTTGTTAGGTCAGACATATGAGATATTAATCCAAATCTTTTGAGCCTATTTACAAATGTTCTTTGAGTTCTTCGAGTCTCTTCTCTAATATCTTTCCTTTCTTCGATACGCCTTTCTACGAAAGCTATGAAACTTTGATTTTCGTCGTTGCCAATAAAATCAGAGAATCTACTTAGTTTGTCAAAATCAAAATATTCATTTTGTTTTATCAAAGAATTAGTCCATTCTCTATATTTTAACATCAAAGAATCAAGATAACTGTTCAGCTCCATAGAATCCCCGCAATTGATAACTCTATATTTATCGTCCCATTGATCTTTGTATAATTTAATCCCTGTATTTATCCATTTTCTTTTTCGATTAAAATACACCTCTAATTGGACAAGACCTTTCTTATCCTTAGTTGCCATTTTATAACGGTCGAATACATATCTAAATACCGGATAATTCATAAAGCTTGTAATAAATTGATTATTAGATTTTTTATTTGTATCACAAAAAAGATTTTTTGTGTGTCTATGTATCACTATCGTATCACAACTATGCAAAAATAGGAAAAAATTGGATATATTTTGCTATATAAAATGTGTTGTTCAGCAATAATTTAGGAGGGTTGAAAAGCCTGTTTTATAACATAAGTGCTTGATTAATAGTTGTAAAAAAGGGATTAGCATTTTGCTAATCCCTTACTTTTTGTTGTCCGGGAAGGATTCGAACCCTCACAGGCGGAACCAGAATCCGAAGTGCTACCATTACACCACCGGACAAATTTGTTTTGCGAGTGCAAAATTGCGAATTTATTTTGGGACGGCCATTGCGAACCTTGAATTTTTTATTTGGTTTAATCTTTTTTTACATATCTATCCTTTCAATGGCAATGCCGATTCTATGACAGCGTATGATTTTTTCATGAGGTCTTCTATATCATGCCCTTTATTTTCTTGGGGATAGATGGGGGGGTGGATCGTTAAAATGATTTTTCCGGGTTTAAAATTGTAGGTTGTACGGGGCATAACGGCAAATGCTCCATCAATAGTGAGCGGTGCGACCGGTAAGGAAAATTCAACGGCGAGTTGATATGCTCCTCGTTTGAATGGTCTCATGGCTCCTGTCCAAGTGCGTGCTCCTTCGGGGAATACGACAAGCGACATACCATTTTGTAATGTCGTTTCGGCTTTTTGCAGGGTTTCTTTTAGTCGGCCCGGAGTACTGTTATCGACGAATATGTGGCCGGCAGCAGCACAAGCGCTGCCTACAAAGGGTATATTGCGCAGGCTTTTTTTCATCATCCATTTGAAATTGTGGTTTAAGTATCCGTAGATGAGAAATATGTCATAGGCTCCTTGATGGTTTGATACGAATACATAAGATGTGTTTTTATCGATGTTTTCTCGGCCTCTAACTTCTATTTTGACGAGAGAGAGAATGCAGAATAGTCGGGACCAAATGTGTGCTGGGTAATATCCCCAAAAGTTTCCATTGCCCAACCGGCATCCGATAAGGGTCGTCAATGCTGTGAGAATGGTGAGTATCAGCAATATGGGCATGGCTATGAGCCATTGATATAGGAATGTGATAATGCGTATCATTGTTCGATGCTATTTTCGTCGTTTACGGGACAAAGGTAATGAATTTGCAGTAAATCGCATTATTTGCAGGCGCTTTTGATGTGGGAATATAGAAAAGGCGACTCAATAAGCCGCCTTTTCTATATTCCTAAACGTTGTAGTTTATTTGGTTTTTGCTTCGACATCTGGGGCAATGAGCTTGTACCCTTTTCCGTGAATATTGATAATTTCAATTGATGGATCGTCTTTGAGATGTTTACGAAGTTTGGTAATGTAAACGTCCATGCTACGAGCGTTAAAGTAATTATCGTCTATCCAAATAGTTTTGAGGGCGAAGTTTCGCTCCAAAATTTCATTGACGTGAGCACAGAGCAGACTGAGCAATTCGGACTCTTTGGTGGTGAGTTTAGTACTCTTATCGTCGATTGCCAATACTTGTTTTTGGGTATCGAATGTAAACCGTCCGATCTTGTACATCGTAACTTCTTTTCCTTTTTTACCTTTTACACGACGTAAAATGGCTTCGATACGGAATACCAATTCTTCCATACTGAATGGTTTGGTAATGTAGTCGTCTGCTCCGATTTTGAATCCTTCGAGAATATCTTCTTTCAAAGATTTCGCTGTCAAGAATATGATGGGAACTTCTCCGTTTACCGTACGGATTTCTTGTGCAAGCGTGAATCCGTCTTTTTTAGGCATCATCACGTCGAGTACGCACAAATCGTATTTACCTTTCAGGAATGCTTTGTATCCGCTTTCTCCATCGGAGAAGAGATCGGCTGCATAACCTTTGGCTTGCAAATACTCTCTTAATAACATGCCAAGATTTTCATCATCTTCGCATAATAGAATACGCAATCTTTCTTCCATAATCATTTGTTTTTTATTAGTGGTAGTGTTATTATAAATGTCGACCCTTGATTTATTTCGCTTTCTACTCGAATATCGCCTTTGAGGTCGGTAATGATTTTATGGACGTAAGCGAGGCCCAGTCCGAATCCTTTGACGTCATGGCGATTTCCCGTAGATACGCGATAAAATTTGTCGAATATTTTTTTCAAATCTTCCCGTTTGATACCGATTCCGTTATCTCGAATCGATATTTCTACCTTATCTCCAACGGTTCTTGTACGTATGAAAAGAGATAAAGGTTCTTCTTCCCGTCGATATTTTACGGCATTGTCAAGGAGGTTGAAGATAACATTCGTGAAATGCATTTCATCGACCGAGACAATAGCATCTTCTGCTTCGAGGTCGGCATCGATTACACCGCCGTATTTTTCGACTTTGAGTTTGAATGTGCTCATGACTCCTGCAACGAGGTCGTTGACATCGACGTTGTGTAGTTTCATCAACGTCTTTTGTCTGTCGAACATCGACATTTGCAGGACTTTTTCTACCTGAAATCTCAATCGCTTGGTTTCATCATTAATGACACCCGATATGTGCTGGAACATAGCCGGACTTTTGGCAACAGAGGGGTCATTAAGCATTTGGGCTGCTAATGATATGGTAGATATGGGTGTTTTGAATTCGTGTGTCATGTTGTTGATAAAATCGTTTTTCATCTCGGTGAGTTTCTTTTGCCGAAATGCCGTGATGATGGTAAACAAGAAGGTTACCAACAGAATGAACGTGAAGGCAAACGAGGGTATCATGAATTTTACCGAACTCGATATATAATCTCTTTTGGTCGGGAAATAGACTTTCAAGTAGTTTATTTTTGCCGGTGGATCATTGGGAAATATTGCTTGTGTGAATAAATTCCCTTCGATTTTGGGATCATATTGATTGGAGCTATATATGATTTTTTCGTTTTTATTGTAAATGGCAAATTGGAACGGAAGGTTCAATCCGTTATTTTCAAATTCTGATTTCAGATAGCTTTCCAATTTTTTGATGTCGATACGTTCCATGACAGGACGGTTACTTGCCTTACTCAGCATATTGAGTATGACTTCGTTCAACAAGCCTTTTTGGTAAAGGTATTGTCCTTTACGGGCTTCCTGCATATTTCGATATGTACTAATGAGCGTATTGTGTTCCTTTTGTCGTGGAGCAGCAGGGGTGATAATCGTACTGGTTTGTTCGCGAAAGGAAAAACTTGCAACCGTTCCATCGGGAGATACGATAGAAAATTGGTGGTGAGTAGAAGCTATGTCTTGTTTGTCTTGCTTTTGCTCATAAGAGGAGAGCATTTTCTTTTCTTCCTCTTCCAGATATTCGTCTAAATAGCGTTGAGTCTCGTCTAGTTCGAGGCTTGTCGATACAGCGTATAGGCTCCTTTTCACGGCTTCGGTAAATTGCTCGTTTCTCATTTTTATCATATTCTCCATGTACATGATTTGTACATAAAGCAATCCGATAAACGTGAGTGCCATAATTACAGCCAGTAGCCAAATTGTCGACTTTTTCATTTTGTTTGCCTCTTTATTTTTTTTCTGTTTAACTTGTTGTGGTGTTTGAATGATTTGTTTTTACATCATTTGTACAAATTTATTATATAAACACCGATTCCACTATTTTTGTTTTATTTTATGAAAACCTATTTAGAAGGTTGGGTTTAACACTTACCGGCAAATTTAACAAATAAATGTTTATTTGCAAAAAAAGCCATTGGAAAAACCAATGGCTTTTTAATTATTTAACAAAATCGCGGTCACTCGTCTGTTTGTTCGGCCTCGTAAGCTTTAAGTAGTTTTTCTTGAACGTCAGATGGAACGAGCTCATAAGATGCAAATTTCATAGAGAAAGATGAGCGCCCTCCGGTGATCGAACTGAGAGCTGTTGAATAGGAAGACATTTCCTTTAAAGGTACTTTTGCCGTGATTTTTTCAAATCCTTTTTCACTAGACATGCCCATAATAATGGCGCGCCGTCCTTGCAGATCGCTCATGACATCGCCCATGACATCGGCTGGGGTAAGAACTTCGACATCATATATAGGTTCGAGAATTTTCGGTCCTGCGTTTTTAAATGCCTCGCTGAATGCATTACGTCCAGCTAATCGGAAAGATATTTCATTAGAGTCTACCGGGTGCATTTTCCCGTCGTAGATACAAACTCTGACATCGCGGGCGTAAGAACCAGTGAGCGGCCCTTGTTCCATACGATCCATCAATCCTTTGACAATAGCAGGAATAAACCGAGCGTCGATAGCACCTCCAACAATACAGTTACAAACCACCAATTTTCCTCCCCATTCAAGATCTATCGTTTGGGTATCGCGTACATTCATACGGAATTCTTGGTTGTTGAATTTGTAAGTGTCGGGTGCTGGCATTCCGTCATAATAGGGCTCTACGATGAGATGTACTTCTCCGAATTGTCCGGCTCCACCCGATTGTTTTTTGTGACGATAATCCGCCCGAGACGCTTTGGTAATTGTTTCCCGATAGGGTATGCGAGGCTCTATGAATTCAACGGCAAGTTTATCGTTATTCTCAATACGCCATTTTAAAGTGCGTAAGTGAAATTCTCCTTGTCCCGAAACAATCGTTTGTTTCAATTCTTTGGATTGTTCTATTTGCCACGTCGGGTCTTCTTCATGCATACGAGTGAGAATCTCACTTAATTTTTCGGCATCGGATTCATTGACCGGTTTTATTGCTCGTTGATATTTGGGAGCTGGGTATTTGATAAAATCGAAATGATAATCGCACCCTTTTGCGTTGAGTGTATTACCAGTGCGCACATCTTTTAGTTTTACCGATGCTCCTATGTCTCCTGCTACAAGTTCTTCTACCGGAGTACGAATTTGTCCGCAAACACAGAATAATTGAGCCAAACGTTCGCGTCCGTCACCTCGGTCCACATTAATCAAATCGTCTCCTTGATGTACGGTTCCAGACATTACTTTGAAATAAGATACTTCTCCGATATGGGGTTCGACCGTGGTTTTAAAGCAGTATATACTTGTAGGACCATTGGCATCGGGAGCGATTTTTTCTCCGGCTGTATTTTCGGGTTTGGGCATTTCGGAGACAAAGGGGACTACGTTGCCGAGGAATTCCATCATACGTCGTACTCCCATATCGCGTAATGCGCTTACACAGAATACAGGGTATATGCTGCGTGTGATGAGACCTTTGCGGATGCCTTCCCGCATTTCATCTTCGGTGAGAGAACCTTGCTCGAAGAATTTTTCCATAAGGGTCTCATCGTTTTCAGCAGCGGCTTCAACTAATTTTTGGTTTAATTCCCGGGCTTTTTCCATTTCGCTTTCGGGAATTTCGGATATGGTGGGTGTACCGCCTTCGGGCGACCAGCTATACATTTTCATGAGTAGGACGTCGATCATGGCATTGAACGACGGACCGCAACTAAGCGGATATTGCACTTGTACAATTCGGTTACCGAATGTTTCGTGCATTTGGTTGATTACATTGTCGTAATCTGCCTTTTCACCATCAAGTTGGTTCATGGCAAAAAGAATAGGCTTGTTCAGATTTTCGGCAGTACGGAAGATGTTTTGAGTTCCTACTTCGACGCCATATTGAGAGTCGATGACAATTACTCCCGTGTCTGTTACGTTAAGGGCTGTTATAGCGCTTCCTACAAAGTCGTCTGCTCCCGGGCAGTCTATAACATTGAGCTTTTTACCTAAAAATTCGGCATAAAAAACTGTGGAAAAGACGGAATATCCATACTCTTTTTCCACAGGAAAATAGTCCGAGACGGTGTTTTTCCCTTCGACGGTTCCGCGACGTTTTATTACACCACACTCGTAGAGCATAGCTTCTGCGAGGGTGGTCTTGCCTGAACCTTTGCTGCCCAATAGAGCAATGTTTTTGATTTCGTGAGATTGATAGACTTTCATGATATTAAAGTTTTAATAAAACAAAAACACTTGGTTACGTTTTAACAAAGCGTTCGCAAATTATGAATTATATTTTTAAAAAGCAATGGTAAGAACTATGTTACAAAACATTGTTTATGAATCGAAGTTTTGTATTTTTGTCGAGTAATGGCTGGACTTTATATTCATATACCGTTTTGTGCAAGCCGCTGTGTTTATTGCGACTTCTTTTCCTCGACCGATTTTTCGTTCAAGCGTGGCTATATAGATGCCGTTTGTCGGGAACTTGAATTGAGAATACATGAGCTAAGGGACGAACCTGTTTTTACGGTGTATCTTGGAGGGGGGACTCCGTCCAGTTTATCGCCGTCGGAACGAGGTCGTTTGTTTCGAACTCTTTCCACAGTTGTCGATTGGTCGGTTTGTAAGGAGGTTACTCTTGAAGTGAATCCCGATGATGTGACACCTCTTTTTATAAGTCAATTAAAGGATACTCCGGTTAACCGGCTAAGTATGGGAATACAGAGTTTCGACGATTCGGATCTTGTTTTTCTACGTCGGCGTCATACGGCTCATGCGGCGATGGAGGCAGTCGATAATTGCCTTTGTGCCGGATATGAAAATATCAGTATAGACCTCATATATGGTTTGCCGGGACAGACCGTAGAACGTTGGACGAACAATTTGAGACAAGCCGTAACCTTGAATGTTCCGCATATTTCGGCATATAATTTAATTTATGAGGAAGGTACGGCGTTGTGGAGAATGAGGGAAAAAGGACTGGTGAAAGAGTGTGAGGAAGAAGAATCCTTACAGATGTTCGAGACACTTATCGATGTGTTGGGTTTTTCTGGATATGAGCATTACGAGATTTCCAATTTCGCCCGCTCTGGGCGTTATGCACTTCATAATACATCTTATTGGAAAGGTGTACCGTATCTGGGTTTAGGTGCGGCGGCTCATAGCTACGATGGGAAGAGTAGGCGTATTAATCCTTCCTCATTGTCGGAATATATGGAGGCTTTGCAAACGGGACATGTTGCATATATGGAAGAGAAAGAGACGGTCGATAGTTTATATAATGAATACATACTTACATCGCTTCGCACCTGTTGGGGATTGGATCTGAAAAAACTCGAAGACGACTTTGGGGCTGAGCGCATGCGATATTGCTTGGAACAAGCTCTGCCTCATATCCGTGCAGGGCGACTCGTAGTGACCGACAATATTATGCGCATAACTCGTAAGGGCCTTTTTACTTCCGATGATGTTATGAGCGATTTATTTTGGGTGGATTGAATCTCGAAGATTTTTTAATCTTTCCATTTATCCTTGAATTTGTGGACTCGTTTTTCTGTCCCCCCCAAAGTGTATCGCAAGATGGAATAGGGGGATTATAGTTTCAATTTATAACCTAAGGAGATAAACGTATTGAGCTGTTGGGGTGTCTTACTCATGAGATGTTCTTCTCGAACTTTGCATTCGATGGAATTTTTTTTGTCTATTCGATATTCTACCCCTGCATCATACCATATTCTATCCAATTCTCCTGACTGTTTACCATTCAGAAAAAGAAATATATCGGTATGGATAAACGGAGTCCATCGGGTGTCGGGTATGGTGTAACTGAGAAGTATTTTGTTTCGCCATTTGTTCGATGGTTTGGCCGTCCCTATGGTATAGGTGGACTCAAATCGGGAATTCAGCGATAGGGAGAATCGGTGTACAGGATAGGAAAAAGTGGCTCCCAGTTGATAACGATGACGATTCTTATAAATATTCGGAGCTGTCTGTTGATTCATATAGTAGTACAGCGCATTTAATTTGAGGTATTTCGGGACGGCAGTATAGGAGACGACCGCAATGGGCATGTATCGTTCGTAATATTTACCAAGTGTCCATACGTTTTGCTGTATTTGCAGATTTATCCGATTTATTTGTTTGGATACCGTAAAATTCCACAACGTGCCTATTTCACTGCTGTATTCTTTTGCGTTTGTCGGGAAAGTAAAGAGAGAAAGTGAGATAATGAAGACGGATAGAATTTTGTAATGAAAACGATTCATATTTATTCGTGGTGATAGGGTTCGTTATTGAGAATAGTCATAGCCCGATAGAGTTGTTCGGTGAAGATGAGGCGAATCATCTGGTGGGAAAAGGTCATCTTTGAAAGAGAAATTTTTTCTTGTGCCGCATTGTATATGCGTTGGGAAAAACCATAAGGGCCGCCAATGACAAATATCAAGCGTTTGGCAACGTTTGACATTTTCTTTTCCAAATAGGTGGCGAACTGCGTGGAGGTAAACTCCTTTCCATGTTCATCGAGCAGGACAATGTAATCGCCGGGCAGGAAACTTTTCAAGATGAAATCGGCTTCTCGCTCTTTTTGTTGGTCGGTACTCTGGCTTTTGGTGTTGCGGAGTTCGGGAATGACAGCGATTTCGAACGGCACATAGTGGGCCAATCGTTTGCTGTATTCTTCGATTCCTTGTATAAAATAAGATTCGACTGTTTTCCCGACAACCAATAGCACTATTTTCATGAGGAATTTAAATTTGTTGCAAAATTAATATAAACAAAGAGTAAAATCAAACTTGTTCGAACGTTTGCATCGTGTTGTTTTTATAATGTGGAAATTGGTTATCCTCGGTATAATCAAATTTATTTGTACCTTCTCCCGGATTGTGCTATTTTTGCATAAGAATAAAAAACTATTGGTGTATGAAAACGAAAGAGCAGTTGATAGATGAATTGATAGATTTGGCTTTTGCCGAAGATATAGGAGATGGTGACCACACTACTTTGTGTTGTATCCCGGATACGGCGATGGGGAAGTCGAGGTTGTTGATCAAGGAGCCGGGCATCTTGGCCGGAGTAGAGATTGCCCGAAAAATATTCCACCGTTTCGATCCCGATTTGAAAATGACGGTTTATATCGAGGACGGGACTGCGGTAAAACCCGGCGATGTGGCTTTTGTGGTCGAAGGACGCGTACAATCATTATTGCAAACCGAGCGTCTTATGCTCAATGTGATGCAGCGTATGAGCGGTATCGCTACGATGACTCACCGGTATGTGAAAAAACTCGAAGGATTGCATACTCGCATTCTCGATACCCGCAAGACAACTCCGGGCATGCGTATGCTCGAAAAAGAGGCTGTGAAGATAGGTGGTGGCGTGAATCATCGTATCGGATTGTTCGACATGATTTTGCTGAAAGATAATCATGTGGATTTTGCCGGTGGTATAGAGAACGCTATCTCTCGTTGTCATGATTATTTAAAGGCCAAAGGCAAGGATTTGAAAATTGAGATAGAGGTGCGTAATTTGGACGAATTGAAAGAGGTTATGCGAGTGGGCGGTGTGGACCGTATTATGCTTGATAATTTCTCGCCTGAATTGACAAAAGAGGCTGTGAAAATTGTGGGTGGGAAATATGAAATAGAGTCTTCGGGAGGTATTACTTTCGATACGATTCGAGATTACGCCGAGAGTGGTGTCGATTTTGTCTCGGTGGGGGCTCTCACTCATTCGGTAAAAGGTCTTGATATGAGCTTTAAGGCTTGTTGATAAGTCAGTTGTATATTGTAAACTCGGGGGCCTTTTCTTGAAAAGACCCCCGAGATGGTTTTTCGTGAAAAAGTCTCAATTATTGTTTGTAAATTACGGTCGACGCTGAGATAGGATTTTTATCAGTTTGTAAACGGTATCGCTGGCATCAGCAGGAGGATTCGACAATTTCTTTTTCTCGACCGAAAGTGTGTATTCACAACCTATTTCATAAACAAAGCCATTTATTTCGTTGAATCCCATTTTCCAATATCTGGTCTGCCCCTCTTCTTTGACTAGCATACATTCGATAGGGGCATCCGATTCCCATGACCAAGAAGTGCTTGTTTGAGCAGAGATGTATAATTTGATGGTTTGTATCTTGCTTTTGGGATAGTTGTTCTTGGCACAGCCTGTGAATATTGTTGTGCCGAAAAGCAGGAGCAATGTTCCTATAAAGCGTTCTGTTCTCATATTTAGATAGATATTGGTTATTATGAAAGTTATAACTATGTTAAAAGATGGAATACATGAAATCGCGGCTGTCTCTACGCTTCCAAGAGAGACAGCCGCGGTTCTATTTCTGACGTTTAGCCGGTTTAATTATTAAGGACTAAACGAAATACCATATCTCCGGGCTGTTGCTCGATAAAATCGCTGTATTGCACATAAAAAGCTACGCTTCCCGGCATGTAATCGTAGGTGTAAGTTTCGGTCCAAAGCAGCGCATTATCCCCGTCTGCCTCGCCTTTATGTATCGTATAGGGTAGAGGGGTGATGACTTCGTTGTCTGCCCCCGGAGATTGTACCAAGTACCCCAAGACATATCCGTCGATATACAAATCGTCTGTAATATCTTTATTTTGGAACTCATACATGTAATACGTATTTAATCCGTCGGGCGATGTCACAAGTTGCCAGTCTTGCGATTTTACCGTGTAGGTGTAGTACTTCCAAAACATTCCTTCGCCCGGAACTCCCTGAGGACCTTGTGGTCCCATAGGACCCTCGCAGGAAAATAAAGTCAAACTCAATATAACCAAGAATAAAAACTTTTTCATAATTCTATTTAATTAATGGTTTCATGACAAACATAGCGAAATGTGAGTGCAGGGGCAAACGGAAATCATATTTCCGAATTGGCTCTGCCGAACCGTATCCTATATTCTACAAATATAGATAAAGTATTTCAAATATAACAAGAAGTCTCAAAAAACGGTTCTGATTTCAGATATTTTTATTTTTTATGATAGTTGAATGGGCCAATGATATTTTATGTGAAAAATATAGGGCGTAACTATTTGAAGTATCTTTATGTTATAAAATGCTTATGCTCCTGTTTTAGCTCCTGAATAATTCGTACCTTTGTATCGTAATTGTGAAATTAGAGATTATGGCAGAGCGTAATTCGCCGTTGATACTTGGAACCGAGCCGATTGGCAAGTTGTTGATTCAGTATTCTGTACCGGCTATTATAGCGATGACTGTTACATCGCTATATAATATTATAGATAGTATATTTATAGGTCATGGGGTGGGTGCATTGGCTATCGCAGGTTTGGCAATTACTTTCCCGTTGATGAATTTGGTGGTCGCTTTTTGTACATTGGTCGGTATAGGCGGTGCTACTATCAGTTCTATTTTTTTGGGTCAGAAAGATAAAGTGAGAGCAACGGAGGTCGTACATAATGTTTTGATTATGTGTATAATCAATGCTGCTTGCTTTGGCGGTTTGACTTTTTTATTTCTTGATTCCATATTATTGTTTTTCGGGGCAAGCCACGATACATTGCCTTATGCTCGTGATTTCATGCAAGTGATTTTACTGGGGACTCCTATAACTTATGTGTTTATAGGGCTGAATAACGTAATGAGGGCTACGGGGTATCCTCGTAAGGCAATGTTTTCATCTTTGTTGACTGTGGGGTGTAATATTATTTTGGCTCCAATATTTATATTTTCATTCGATTGGGGAATACGGGGTGCAGCGTTGGCAACAGTCGTGTCTCAGACTGTCGCTATGGTGTGGGTGCTCGTTCATTTTGCGAACAAAAAAAACTTTATTCATTTTGACAGTCGGTACTCCCGGTTGAAAGTGCGGGTAGTCGCTAAAATATTTTCCATAGGCATGTCTCCTTTTTTGATGAATGTTTGTGCCTGTGTGGTGGTGATTTTTATTAATAATGCGTTGCAACATACTGGTGGAGATTTGGCTATCGGTGCTTATGGTATTGTGAATCGTACTTTGATGTTGTTCGTTATGATCGTTATGGGAATCACACAGGGAATGCAGCCTATCGTGGGGTATAACTATGGAGCCAAGCAATATGAACGTGTTCGCAAAACATTGCGATATGGGATTACGGCGGGAGTGGTCGTTACTACGGTGGGCTTTGTATTGAGCGAATTATTCCCCCATGCTATCGTGGCGATGTTTACAACCAGCGAGGAGTTGGTCGATTTGTCTGTGACCGGTCTTCGTATCAGTTGTGCCATGTTCCCGTTTGTCGGTTGCCAGATTGTAATTTCCAATTTCTTTCAGTCGATAGGTAGGGCTCCGGTATCTATATTTTTATCCTTATCGAGACAACTATTGTTTTTATTGCCGTTGTTGTTGATTTTACCGACTTACTGGTCTACGAACGGAGTTTGGTTGAGTATGCCTATCTCTGATTTTATCGCATTCGTGATAGCGGTTATGGCCTTGTGGATACATCAACGGAAAATCAGACAAAAATTTCAAACTGTTCAATCTTAAAAAAATAAAGCTATGAAAAAAAGATTAACTATCGCGCTAGTGGCGCATGATAATCGTAAGGCCGATATGGTAGAGTGGGTGAAACATAATGCCGAGTTGTTGTCTCATCACCATTTGGTTTGTACAGGTACTACCGGCCGATTGATTAAGGAGGCATTCGACGAATTGAATATTCCGGCCGATGTGACTTGTATGAATTCGGGTCCGTTGGGGGGAGATGCCGAAATTGCCGCATTGGTGGTTCGTCATCAAGTCGATTTGGCTATCTTTTTGATCGATGATTTGAATCCTCAACCACACGAGGCCGATATACAGATGCTGCTTCGTCAGTGTAGAGTACACAATGTACCTATCGCTTGTAACCGATACAGTGCTGATTTGATGATTACCAGTACTTTGTGGGACGATGATTCTTATAAACCCACAGAACCGAAATACGCTTATTTTCAAAGGTGAGGTTTGAGCATGTGATATAACAAAAGGCGATAGACCGTATCTCTATCGCCTTTTGTATATAACTACCCTTCGATTTCACTTAGTTCGAGCCAGCGTAATGTCTTTTCATCGAGGTTTTCGTTGATTTCCGGCAATCTTTTGGATTGCAGCGTGAGTTCCTCTATGCTTAGGGTTCCACTGCAAAGGTTCGTTTCGATTGTTTTTTTCTCTTCTTCCAGCGCAGCGATTTCCATTTCTAATTGTTCCAGCTCTTTTTTCTCTTTAAAAGAAAGGCGTCGTCGGGTATTGTCAGATGTATTTCTTTTTTCGGCAGTAGTCTTTTTATTGTCTTGCTTTGCTTTTTCTGCCTGTTCGCTTTTAGCCTTTTGTTCCTGTGTTTCTTTCCATTCACGATAATCGGTATAGTTACCGGGAAAGTCTTTTAGTTCTCCGTTTCCTTTGAACACAAGTAGGTGATCTACTACTTTATCCATGAAATATCGGTCGTGGGAGATGACAATGAGACACCCTTTGAAATTACGGAGATAATCTTCAAGGACGTTAAGAGTAACGATATCCAAGTCGTTGGTCGGTTCGTCCAGTACCAAAAAATTGGGATTACTGATGAGTATCGTACATAAATATAGGCGTCGGCGTTCTCCTCCACTTAATTTATATATATAGCTGTGTTGTGTCTCGGGGGTAAAGAGAAAATGCTGCAAGAATTGAGATGCGGACAGCTTACGTCCGTCGCCAAGTGAAATTTCTTCTGCTATATCTCTTACGGCATCGATGACCTTCATCTGTTCATTAAAATGTAACCCATCTTGGCTATAATAGCCGAACTTTACCGTTTCTCCTATATCGAATCGTCCTCGATCGGGTTGAATTTCACCGACGAGCATTTTGATGAAGGTCGATTTTCCGGTTCCGTTGTTACCTACGATACCCATTTTTTCATAGCGGGCAAAAGTATAATCGAAGTTCTCGATTATTTTCAGGTCTCCGAATGTTTTACAGATACCTTTTGCCTCGAATATCTTTGAACCGATGTATGACGATTTTACTTCGAGCCGTACTTGCCCGTCTGATTTTTCTTGACGGGCTTTCGCTTGTAATTCATAAAAAGCATCCACACGGTATTTTGCTTTTGTGCCCCGGGCTTGCGGCTGTCGCCTTATCCAGTCCAACTCGGTCCGCATTAAATTGCGGGCCCGGTCGATTTCGGCATTATGTATTTCTATGCGCTCTTCCCGTTTTTCAAGATAGTAGCTGTAATTACCGTTATAGTTGTATAGTGTATGATTGTCGATTTCGACAATTTGATTGCATACTCGATCAAGAAAATAGCGATCGTGCGTGACCATCAATAGGGTTATGTTGGTGCGGCGTAAAAATTCTTCCAACCATTCGGTCATATCGATGTCCAGATGATTCGTCGGTTCATCGAGAATGAGCAAGTCGGGTTCGGTAATTAAGACATTGGCTAATGCCAGTCGTTTCAGTTGTCCGCCGGACAATTCTTTTACAGGCTGATCGAAGTTACTGATTTTGAGCTGCGAAAGAATTTGTTTGGCTCTTTGCTCGTAATCCCATGCCTTGTAGTGGTCCATGCGGTCGAGCAGTTCTTGCAGGCCGATAGGATCATCGGTTTGTAGGGCCTGTTCGTATTCGGCTATTAAACGAACAGTGTCATTGTCGGACTGGAAACAGGCTTGTATAACTGTGAGTTCTGGCGGATAGGAGGGGGATTGTTCCAAGTATCCTACCCGTAAATTATTCCGGAATACAATGTTTCCACTGTCATAATTTTCTTTCCCCGCCAGAATATTCAGTAAAGTCGTTTTCCCCGCTCCATTTTTGGCAATTAATCCTATTCGGTCTCCTTCACCGATACCTAACGATATATTTTCGAAGAGAATCCGGTCTCCGAAAGACTTTGTGAGATTTTCTATTTGTAAGTAGCTGATCATTACTTTGTATTAAATACCAGTCAAATTTACGATAAATGTTGTGATTGGACAAATGGGAAAGAGCAGTCTTCATGAAAGTTTTAACGATTTAGGGCGTAATAGAAAAATTGCGCGAGTGCTTTGCATTGTTAATTTATTCTTTTTTCGAATTCTAAGGCTTGTATCGGGTTAAAAATCTTTTTTGTCAAAAAAATAACCCTAAAAAGTTTGAGTTTAAGAATAAAGTTTTACCTTTGCAAAGTTTGATTGTGCTCAATGATACAAAAGTCTTGAGTTTTACCAATCTTGTTATCCTATCTATCTACCTGAAACACAACACACAAACGCCGACATTATCCGTTATTGCAAGACTGTTAAGCATTTGGTCGGAAGTGCAGAGTCTTGCGGGAAAAATCCATTTTTTTAGATAATAGGTTTGAATGAAGATTCCCACGCCATGTTGGAAGTGTTCAGAGGCTTCATAGCTTTTCTGTAAGATTTTTTTGTAAAAAAAAGTCGCTTATATTTGTCTATATGTAAAATATACTTTACATTTGTGCCGTGACTATTTCTTTTATCGATTACTCAAAATAATTGTTATTATGGAAAAAATCTTTTTGTTGCCTAATGGCTTTAAGAAAGTCGGCTGGATTATTTTGGTTCCAACATTTGTGCTGGGAGTATTGATGACGATAGATGGTTATAATGGTTTTCCATCTTTCTTGCTACCCGAATGGATTCCTTTGGCTATGAAAAGAGTACTGACTTCGGATTGGGTTGGAAAAATATTGAATAATGTCGCCATTATAGGCATTTGTTTGGGTTGTTTATTTGTGGCATGTTCACGTGAGAGAGTCGAAGATGAATTAATCGGGCGGATAAGATTGAACTCGTTGTTGATAGCCTTGTATATCAATTCGTCTGTTTTGATTATTTTATCTCTTTTTTGTTACGAGCTTCTGTTTTTGAATGTCTTGGTCTTTAATATGTTTACGAATATTATTATTTTCTTGATTGTCTTTGAAATGAAATTGTGGAAACTTAAAAAGTCGTTGAGAGATGAAGAATAGAATACGAGTGGAACGTGCCGAACTTCGTATAACCCAGCAGCATTTGGCCGATGTAGTAGGGGTGAGCCGACAAACCATCAATGCAATCGAGACTGGTAAATTTGTGCCTTCTACGGTGTTAGCATTGAAAATAGCCCAAGTATTCAATAAATCGGTAGAGCAAGTTTTTCAACTGGAACCAAGTGACTGAAATGGAATGTTCTGTGAAGAACAGGGAATTTGGATAAACGAGAAAAGCCTGTCGCATGCGACAGGCTTTTTATTATATTATAGAGGATCGTATCCCGCTTCTCGGGCTAATGATTTGTCTTCGTTTACTCCCGATCCCAGCGTTGTGAGCATGTCGCCCATCAATAGTCCGTTTACTCCGGCCGATAGTGCTTGCTTTTGTGTTTCTCTGGATAACCTCGCCCGCCCTCCGGCAAACCGAATGAACGTCCGTGGCAGTATGAATCTGAAAATTGCGATTGTAACTAAAATCTCCTCGTCGCTGATGGGGGGCATATGTTCCAGAGGTGTTCCCGGTATGGGATTCAATATATTCATGGGAACCGAACAGACCTCTAATTCTTTTAGTTCAAAAGCCAATTCGATGCGTTGTTTCATAGTTTCTCCCATACCGATGATTCCACCGGAACAGATTTCCATTCCTAACTCTTGGGCTGTCCGAATCGTTTCTTTTTTTTGCTCAATGGTATGTGTGGTACATAGCTCGGAAAAATAGGACGAGGCTGTTTCTAAGTTGCAGTGGTAGCGTTTTACTCCGGCGGCTTTCAGTTTTTCTAATTCTTCTCGTTTCAATAGTCCCATAGAGGCGCAAAGGTGTAAGTGGGTTTCTTCTCCCATTTTTCGATAAATATCGCAGAAATAGTCTATTTCCGAGGCTTTTATCCTTCTCCCACTGGTGACCAAAGACAATCTTTTTATTCCTTGTTGTTCGTTTAAACGGGCAATGGATATAGCTTCATGTATGGGTATAGCGTCGTATGTTTCTATTTGGGTGTGATGATGGGCCGATTGGGCGCACCATTTGCAGTTTTCGGGACAATGACCAGAACGGGCATTGATGATCGAGCAAGTATCGAGCGTTTTATTACAGAATTTTTTACGGATTTCGTCGGCAGCAGCATATAGGTCCGAACGAATGGCTTTTTGTGCTAATTCTAATGCTTCGTCGGGGGTAATTTCTCCGCCGGCAAGTATACGCTCTTTAATTTTTTGCAACATGATTCCTTTTTTGTGAATGGACTATTATTTATAGGATACAAATGTAAATTTTTTTAGGAACAATACAGGCCGAGACTTCTATAAAATTATGGAGAAAAAATTTATTGTGAAATATGTTTTTTTTAATTCTTTCGTTTCTAAGTAGATAGAAAATTTTGTGTATTTTTTTGTGGAATGCTATTGTTATCTAAGAAAAAATATCTACTTTTGTGCCCGGGTAAGTCCTATACGGCCAGCTCCCTGTGAATCCCCCAGGGTTTGACCACAGCAAGGGTAGCCGGTTGTAGCGGCGCGATGTAGATAGCTTACCCACCTGCCGATATAGCTCAGTTGGCCAGAGCACGTGATTTGTAATCTCGGGGTCGTGGGTTCGAATCCCTCTATCGGCTCAAAGGACACTCTAAAAAGAGTGTCCTTTTATTTTTAGATTTCAGGCATTCTTCTTTTGGAATATCGGGGCTCAGTCGATTTTTAGGTTCAGTAGAAAATTCATGGGGATAGCCCTAAATGTTAGTGAATGAGGGTTGATTTTGTTATTTTCACTGCGGGTATTTTCTAACCCCTCCGTCACTACGTGCCACCTCCCCTATATTTTGCTACGCAAAACACAGAGGAGGAGGTTTAATACCCTTCTATCTCATTATTTATCGAATGAGACGGATCGTATTTGTCCTTCTCCCCTGCCATGTCCAGTGGCATTGAGGGGTGTGGCGCAGCCATAGGAGAAGTGGCACGAAGTGACGGAGGGATTGAGAAGATATCATATAATCTTTGATTGAGGAGTTAGATGTATAAAACGGGTAATCCCCATTAATTATCGACAGAGCCGGAATATCCAAGAACTTTAATTATTTATATGTGTTTAAATTACAACTATTGTTGTTAAATGTCTTGGTTATGAAAAGATTCGCATTTTATCTCCTTCCTATACTATTGTGTTTTGCAGTAGGATTGTCGGCCAGTTATTTTCAGTCTGATTCTATTTCTGAGTGGTATCCATTGCTGAATAAACCGGCTCTTACTCCACCTAATGGAGCTTTTCCTATTGCATGGAGTATCATTTATATTTGTATGGGACTTTCATTGGGGCGCTTGATAGAAAGGGGTGCGAATAAAACCTTGTCGGTGTTATGGGGGATACAGTTAGTCGTTAATTTCTTATGGAGCTTATTATTTTTCGCATTTAGAAATCCGTTTTTGGGATTGATAGATATTTTATTACTCGATATTTTAGTGTGGATTTATATATCAAGGGCATATCGAAAAGAGAAAGCGGCGGCACTGTTATTTGTGCCATATTTCTTGTGGCTTCTTTTGGCTACATATCTTAACGGATATGTATATTTGTACAATTAAAAAATTCTTCTTATGGAAATAATACATGATTTGTCGAGAAAACAGTTTCAGACTGTCGCTGACGGGAAAACAGCATACGTGTCGTATGATCTTGTCGATGGTTGCTTGAATATAGAACACACGATTGTCCCCCGGGAAATCGAAGGGCGGGGTATCGCTGCCGCTTTGGTGAAGGCGGCTTATGACTATGCGCTTGATCATGACTTACTTCCGGCTGCGACATGCCGGTATGCGACAGTCTGGTTGGATCGGAATCCTCAATACAAAAATAAGGTTTCGTCTATGAAATAGTTTAGAGGTCTTTTCAGTAAAAGCCGATTCTATTTCTAAGAGTCTGTCTCTCATCTATTTCAAAGCAAGCTACATCGGCATTTGTGATTCTGTTTCGTGAAAATTTTATGCCCGCCTCACCGAGTCGGAGATAGGCGTTTTGCATAATGGTTCGCGATATGATTTTCATGGTTCGGGCGTTTGCATAACAAGAATATTGGTCGGAACAAAGGTATTCTATGTAATGCTGCATGATACTTTCTGCTTTTTGTTCAAAAGAGAAATCTTTGTCCGATAGCATTTGTTTCAGGATTTCGAATAACTCTTCCGAGGTATAGTCGTCGAAAATTAAAGTGTGGTCGACTTCGTGAGCGCCGTTGCCAATTAACTGTTCTACCAAATCTTGCCGGGGAGCCCGGTTCTCGGCAATGATGAGAGCATGAGCTCCGGGCAGGGCAGAGGTGTATCCTGCCAACTTGATTCGTAGTTGTTCGCTATCGAATGTGTTGTATGCATTTTTGAATTTCGGAGAGTCGCCATCGATGAATAAAAGTCCCTGTCGTGACTTTTTCATGGCATCTTGTAGAATTTCGTCCACTTTATAGTCGGGGACATTGTAGAGCTGTTCTCCTTTTATTTCTATAAATTGTCCGTTGCCGAGTATGTTCATGGCTTTCAGTAAGTCGGACATAATTTCAGCGACTGTGCTTTTCCCGGTTCCTGTATTTCCTGCGAAGCTCCATTTCAAAGGGATTTCCCCAAAGAAATTTTTTCCGTTCTCGTGTAATAACCGGGCGATCTTTACAAAGTTATGGATTGCGGCTTTTACATTGGATAATCCGATCATTCTGTCGAGTCGGGCTAAGCATTCATCTATGGTTCGTTCATCGAATTCCTCCGAAGATATTATTATTTTTTCATCGGTGTTATCGGGTATATCTTCTTGTTCGATGGTGACGAGCGACCGTTTGTCGGGATTCCCCGAATTGTATATTCCGCTTTGAGCCAAACGAGTGGCCATGGCCGGAAGTATTTTCGAAGAGATAAGTCTGTTGACATAGCGGGCGTTCCCGAAATGGCGGTCTCTGTTTCGATGGTCTTTTTTTATCAGTTCTAATAGAGTTTGACGAGCAGAGTCGGTTATTTCGTACCCTTCGCGTTGTATGGTGAGGTCGGCTATCTCCAATAATTCTTCGGGTGAATAATCTTCGAAGTGAAATGTAAAAGGAAATCGGGATTGCAAGCCGGGGTTCGATTCCAAAAGCAGTTTCATTTCTGCTGGATATCCGGCGAGAATAACGATTGTCCCAAAGTTGTCGTCCGACAGTTTCGGCAATAATGTTTCTATGACTCTGTTTCCGAAGTCGCGTTTGTCTCCATCTTTGTCATTGGTAAACAGACTGTAAGCCTCGTCTATGAAAAGGACTCCTCCTTTGGCGGCTTCGATGGCAGCTTCGGTTTTTTGTTCGGTCTCTCCCAACCATTTGCCCACCAATTTGCTACGGTCGGTACGTATGACGTGACCTTTTTCGAGTAACCCCATTTTGTGGAAAATCTCACCGATGAAATCGGCAACGGTTGTTTTCCCTGTTCCCGGGTTTCCGGTAAAGACCATGTGAAGGGGCGGTATCGAGGCTTTTAATCCGGCTCTTTTGCGTGCGGCCAATAGTTTTACATAGTTGAGATGTTCGGCAATGCTCCGTTTCAGATTGTTTAGCCCGATCATCTCTTGTAAAGAGTCCATGGCGTCTTTTTCTTTTGTCGGGTCTATCTCTTTTTTTTCTCCGATCGGGGGACGTGTCTGTATGTTGAATAGATTATATTCTCCTTCTTCTTCGTTCCCAATGCGAAACGGGGCATTCAATACTTTTTCTCCTAAGAAATAGATCTCGACGGCATATTCTCCGTTTTCATAATCCGAGAAGTCGACGGGTTCTTGGAATGTCCATAGCCGGTTTCTTTCTTCGTCGTCTTGTGAAATGAAAGTTCCGACCGTTTCGTATTTGGTTAATCCGGTTTGAGTACGGATTTTTATTTCATATTCATACGATTTGTCCGTGTCTTTTAGTTTGCTTATTCCGCAGAATCCGATATAGTAGTTGCTATGTATACTCGGGTTTATGCTTGTGTAGGAGATGATAGGACGGTCTGGGTCGGGAGCGATGCTTTCGTTTTTGAACAATAGATAGTTGTTTACCTCGAAACATTCGTCGTATTTCTGGGGCAAAGATATAAAAGTCGCACTTTTGGTTGTATATTCTTCTTTGTCGGAGAGTCGGGATAGGCAGTAAATCCATGAGCCTTCTCTGTTTTCTCTTTCAGGAAGAGCGAAATATGCCGATGGACTGGCGTAGTTTTCGGTGTCGATCGGCATGGAAATTTGAGTTTCTATGTAGGAGCTTCCATCGGGGGCAATTAGTTCTGCTAAAAAAGTTTCGTCCCAAGCATCTATTGTAACAGATTCGTTTTGTCCTATGCATTCTGTCGAAATGAATAGATATTCTCCTTCATCAACACTGAATTGTGTGCGTAGTGAATCTCTGGGTATTTGTTCTTTTGTGTCGCATATGGAGAAAAAAGTATTTTTAAAGATGATATGATGGCTGGTATTAGACGGGGAATTATCGCTTTCTTCTTCATCTTCCGTCTCCTCTTCTGATAATTGACTTTGAATAAACTCGTCGAGTAAACGATCAAATTCGTCGTCCGGTAAATCATTGTCGTTTTCGGCTTGCAATTCACTATTGGATAATGAATCCAATACAGATTCGGTTTCGTCGATATTATCTTTGATAGATTGTAGCAGCTCTTCGAGGCGTGCTATTTTTTTGTCCTTTTCGTCCATAGATCGGGTGTTTTCCGGTATGAGTTTGTGGGGCGAAGATAGTCATTTGTCATTAAAGAGGCAAATCGGTAGTTATCGAATAAATTCTATCAGTTTGTATTTTGCATCCCATGTAATTAAGAAACTGTTTTAAATTTATTGAGAAATAATATTATCATTGCAAGCAGGTATGTTCCGGCCATATTGAGCCCCCGTCTCGCATCTTGAATCCCTTGATTTTTGTCAATAGCCCGCTATTGACTGCATATCTCGGACTCCAATCTGCTTCAACATAGGTCTCAATCTGTCTCGGAATAAATTTAAAACAGCTTCTAAAAACGGGATAAATTTTCAAATTTTATCCCGTTTTTAATGTGCGTGCTTGGCTATGAAAATTTTTAGAAAATTTCTGTAACAATACGAATGTCGCTTCGGTCGGTAAATTGTAAAGTGAACCAGATCTTCCCGGCATCGTTTACTTTTTCTATGGAAACCGTGCAAGCCTCGTATTGTATGGGTGTATTGTCATTGTCACGGGTAGCCATGATTCCGTTGTTCAAAATCCCTTTTTGGGAAAAATCGCCTTGTGCAGAAAATCGTAAAAGTTTCCCTGTTTCGACATAAGTAAATCCATAGGAGCGTGTCGATTTGCCGGTCGGAGAGCCAGTTATATCCATGCCGGGCTCGCAGCTCACTTGGAGTCCTGCCGTTTCTTCCGTTTTGACGGTCGAGCCGGATATCCATGATTCAATTCGAGGCGTGGAGTCGATAGTAAAGCCCATTTGATAAGAGTTTGCCGAAATGGTAAACGAGTAGTTGTGGCTTTCTCCTGAGTCGAGGATAACGGTTAGAGTCGCTTTCCCTTCTTTAATAGCTGTCACTGTGAGTATTTTTCCCGACAATTCATAAGAAATTGCGGAGTTATTGGTCGTTATGGTATAACTTGTCGAGTTGGGTAGCTTGATAGATACCGACTCATCTACCCGTAAAATAAAGTCGGTTGGTTGACTCTCGTTCTTATCGTCTTTACAGGCCGAAAAGAAAAGGAGGGCTGTTGCGATTGTTAGGATATAACGGATATATTTAGCTGCATTCATGATTGATAGTAATTTTTATTCTATGATTTGTACACGCATTTTCCCTGTTCCGTAAATAGTCGTGAATTGTATTGTGTGAAGCCCTGCGGACAATTCGGAAGGAGTGAGATGTGTGGCCGGTTTTCCGTCCACAGTCCATTGTGTATCCAAGTTCATGTTTAGCATCAGGCGCACTGGTTCGTCGCTTTTCTTGTAGGTCGATTTTATGTCGATGATTCTCAAATAGGAGGCATCGGACAAGAGTACAGTTCCAGAAATGGTTATGTCTACGGGGGCAGATAATTCGTCGCTCGATAATCGGAGTGTCACATTACGAGTCCCGATCGACCGGGGAGAAAAGGTTATGGCGAGGTTGATTCCGGTCGTGTTTAATTCATGAGCTGGCAGATTGGACATTCCCAAAGAAAAATCTCCCGAATCGTTATTCAATAGTTTTGCTGTAATATCTGTTGTCAGATTTTTCCCTTTGATGTATATCTCTTTATCTTTCGATGTTTCGGTTCCGATGTATCCGAATTCGATTTTGTCGTTCGATATGCTGATACTTGGGGCGGAGGTGGATTGTCCCGAAAAACTGAATTCATAATTTGTCGAGTCGCCCCAGATATACTCTACCATATTGGGATAGTCTATGAAAGGATTTCTGTTTCCTTGAAAACTGTATACGGCGTTGTTGCGGTCTATTTCTTTTTGACTGACAGGGTCTTGTCGATGCCATTTCAGTAATAGGGACTGTCCATAGGCATTCAGTGTGGGGTAACTGTTTTGAGCGAACATGGATAGGGCAGAAGATTTCCATGAATAGTCTTGATAGCAGGTTACGAAGTATAAATACATGCGGGCGAAATCGCCTTTGTATTCGTCTGCGGGTTCAAACAGGTTGGTTGCTCTACCGTTGGCTTGTCCGGTTCCCACTTTGGTGACTCCATTGTCGAACAAAGGAGAATCGACCTCTCCCAATGGATAATTGCTTTTAGCCGTGTTGGCAGCGGCATCGGAAGGTGTCAGGTGGTGTAAATCGTAGGAACCGTCGTATTTAAATCGGGTGAGAGCATTGGTTCCGTCGTAATTGGCGGCATCTCCCCACCAACTTTTGGGTACGCTGTGCTCGATGTTCATGCCGTTTGTTGCTCCGCTTGAAAAACTATAAGAATTGTTGGAATACATATCCCATACTTTTCCGTTGGGACGGACATCGCTTTTTTTAAAGACTGTCCATGTACATGCTATTTGGTTGTAATCGCGAGACCCATAGGGGAGTCGGGTATGGTTTTTTAGGAGATTATGTAGCTCTGTTTTCAGTCCAGCGCCGTTTTTCCCTTCCAGAGAGTTGGGATAATAGTCTCGGGGCATATCGGCCAGCAAAGAGAAAATAGAACCGCATATAGCGGTGAAAATCATTACATATCGTTTATTCATGCTGCTTTAATAAAAAGGGATTCAAAGGTAATCAGAAACAATGGAACAGCCAAGTCTTTTATTTGTTTTAGGTTTTCTTATTGTTTGGCACTCTTTCTTTTCGATATATATTGTCGATATTATCTCTATTTTTGGCTTTTTCCCACATAAATATTGCCGCAAAAGTGATACCTTTGTAGCCTATACGTACATTGGAAAACGATATTTTAATGGAGAAGAATAATACACAAAAGGGAATCGTTCAATTCGCTATGGAAGCGGGAGCCTATATGGGGCTCTATTTCGTGGTGAAATTTATATTTGCTGTGTTGAGTTTGAATTATCCTTTTTGTAATGTCGTTTCTACTATAATGTTGCTATTTGTCCCGTTGGTAGTTTTCTTCATGATGCGTAAGTTCAGTAATCAAAATGAAGGAGGCAGCTACTTCTCTCAATTGTGGATGATGGGTATTTTGCTTTTCTTTTTTGCCTCGCTTATCAGTGGTTTGGCACAGTATATTTATTATGTTTATATCAATCCAGAATATATAAAATCTCAGCTTTCGGCTGCTGTAACTTTGTTGGAATCATTAAATATGACAAGTGACCCTTCATTGTTGGAGGCTGTAAAAACCGGTTTGGAACAGGGGAATATTCCGTCTCCTATGGCAGTCGTTATTCAGCAAATGTGGGTGAATGTATTTTTTGGTTCTTTATTGTCGGCAGTAATGGCATGGCTCGTTTCTGTTTGGTTTAAGTCAAGTAAAACAAAGAAATAGGAATATGGATATTTCGGTAATAGTCCCTTTATATAATGAGGCGGAGTCACTTCCTGAATTGACTGCGTGGATTGAGCGGGTAATGGAGGAAAACAAGTTCTCGTATGAAATTTGGTTTATTAACGATGGGAGTACCGATGACTCTTGGCAAGTGATTGAGTCGTTGCGAGAAAAAAATTCTCGTGTTAAGGGTGTGAAATTCAGGCGGAACTATGGCAAATCTCCGGCGCTTTATACCGGATTTCAAAGAGCCGAAGGCGATGTCGTTATTACTATGGATGCCGATTTGCAAGACAGCCCCGATGAAATCCCCGAATTGTATCGTATGATTGCGGTTGAAGGGTATGACCTCGTTTCGGGCTGGAAGAAAAAGCGTTACGATCCGTTATCCAAGACTATCCCCACTAAATTGTTCAATGCGACAGCTCGTAAAGTGTCTGGCATAAAAAATCTGCACGATTTTAATTGCGGGCTGAAAGCGTATAAAAAAGAGGTGATAAAAAATATAGAGGTTTATGGCGATATGCATCGTTATATTCCTTACTTGGCTAAGAATGCCGGATATAATAAGATTGGGGAGAAGGCTGTCCATCATCAGGCTCGTAAATACGGTAAGACGAAATTCGGATTGGATCGTTTTGTAAACGGGTATCTCGATTTAATTACGCTATGGTTTTTTTCGCGTTTCGGGGTAAAACCTATGCATTTTTTCGGGCTGTTGGGTAGTTTGATGTTCTTTTTAGGACTTATTTCTGTCATTGTTGTGGGGGCGAATAAGTTATATTGTTTATACAATGGGTTACCGTATCGGCTGGTAACCGATTCTCCTTATTTCTATTTGGCGTTGACGGCTATGATTTTGGGTACTCAATTGTTTCTTGCCGGTTTTTTGGGAGAACTTATTTCTCGAAATTCGAGTGAAAGAAATAATTATCAGATAGAAACCGAATTTAAGTAATTAACGTAAGTCTTGAATTTATGAGCGGTTTGAAAGGAAACGAATGTTCCGATTTGCTTACACTGGCGAAGGCTAGGGGTTCGGTGCGATCTTTTAAGTCTTTGAAGGTCGAGCGGGCTAAACTCGAATATATTTTGGAGGTGGCGAGACTGGCTCCGTCGGCTGTGAATTTTCAACCGTGGGCTTTTGTCGTGGTTCGTGACCCGGAAAAGCTAAAAGCTTTGTACGATTGTTATCCACGTGAATGGTTCGCATCGGCTCCGATGTGTATAGTTGTTTGCGGAGACCATAGTACGTCGTGGAAGCGTTTGTCCGATAATAAGGATTTTTGTGATGTCGATATAGCGATAGCAACCGAACATTTAGTTTTGGCTGCTGCCGAACAAGGGTTAGGTTCTTGTTGGGTTTGTAATTTTGACGTGCAGCGATGTAAAAAGATTTTGAATTTGCCCGATTTATGGGAACCTATGGTTCTTTTGCCGTTGGGCTATCCTGCCGAGGGTGTGGAGACGGAGAGAAAGAGGAAACCATTTAATGATGTGGTGAGATGGGAAGACTTTTGAGTTTTATCGAAGGAGTTCTATTTTTATGTGCGTGTTGCTTAGTTTTAAGTAACTGTGGCAGTAACGGTTGTGTGGATAATCGTAGTAGTATTCCTTTGGCTCAATTTTATTCTTATGATGCACAAGAGACGGCTTTGTCTGTCGATTCCATTTCAATTTTCGGTATAGGACAGCCAACCGATTCTATGTTACTCGATTCGGCGGTTGCCGTAACACAAGTTTATCTTCCGTTGCGGTTTACACAAGACTCGACGCAATATGTCATTCATTACGAGCAGCAAGGTCTTTCGTCTCCTCGTTATAACGATACGCTCACATTTGTTTATCGGTCGTATCCCTATTTCGTGTCGATCGATTGCGGGGCGATGTATAATTTTGTTATCGATACGTGTCGGTATACACGTAATATACTTGACTCTGTTTCTGTGACAGTCCCGGAGATCACGAATAAAAATGTAGAGAGTATACGGATTTTTTATACAGTTCAAACCCAGACCCCAGATGAGGAGTAAAATTTTCATATTGTTTTTAGGGGTAATCTTTGCGTCGGTTGCGCAACGACGGGTCACACCTGTCGATCCAACAGCGAAAAGAGAAATTGTACCGGTGCAAACGGATAGTGTCGTTGCGGAGCCGGAAGAGCCAGAAATAAAGGGGTATCTTTATCCCTTGTTTAATGGTCTCTCCGTAAATGTCAACATTCTTGACGGGATCGCAAATTTATTCGGACAAAGTTATGGCAATTATGAAATAGCGGCAGAATTGGATTTGCATAATCGTTTTTTCCCAGTATGGGAAATCGGGATCGGACATGTCGATAATACTCCCGAGGGGTTGAACTTTACATACAGGAATAAAGCTTCTCTTTATAATCGTGTAGGAATGAACTACAATTTCGGATATAATAAAACTGCAATGAGTTTTTTCTATATCGGTATTCGGTATGGCTTTTCTTTTTTTACGTATGATATAGATAATATTTTAGTAGAGTCACCTTATTGGGGCGAGTCTGAAAAACTACAAATTACCGGACAGAAATCATGGGCCCACTGGGGTGAGCTGTTGGGAGGGCTTCGGGTGCAAGTGTATAAAAATTTTTATATGGGGTGGACTGTTCGTTATCGATTGATGTTCAGCCATAAAAAGAATACTTATTCTCAACCGTGGTATATACCAGGATTTGGAACGGACAGTTCTCCGTTTGGATTTACTTATACGGTAGGTTATCGATTTTCTTTCGGGAAAAAAGAAAAGAAAATAGAGTCTCAACCAGTTGCAGAATGACGATATGGGTATGTTGGAATCAATAGAGAAGATATTGCACGATGTTGCCAATCTATTTTCTGCCAATACGGAAGCATGGCATAATGTGGTTTATGTAATCTTGATCGTTTTGATAGCCATTTTGTGCGATGCGCTTTGTAAGTTGCTAATAAATAGATTGCTACTTCCAATCATTCGCCGTACAAAATTTGAATGGGACGATCATTTATATGACAAGAAGGTGGTGTCGAGACTGGCTGCGTTGGCTCCAGCTTTTATTCTATATGCATTTTTGCCTTCGGCGTTTGATATAGAGAGTAGTTGGTATATACTTACCGATCGTATATGCAAGGTTTATATCATAGCTCTTATTCTTCGATTCTTGAATGGTGTGCTGAATGCATTTCTCGATATTTTTAATGAAAAGGAAAGTTTACGCCATTATCCCATAAAGGGCGGTGTGCAGACCATACAGGTTATCTTATTTTCAATTGGTTTTATCAGTATAATAGGAACAATTATAGATCAGTCTCCTGCTCGTTTGTTTGCCGGATTGGGTGCATCTGCTGCGATTCTCATGCTGATTTTTAGGGATACGATATTGGGGTTTGTAGCCGGAATACAGCTTTCGGCAAATAATATGTTACATAAAGGAGATTGGATAACGGCTCCGGCATATAATGCTAACGGTATCGTACAAGATGTGACTCTCAATACAGTAAAAGTTTTGAATTTTGATAATACGACGACCACTATTCCGCCATACGCTTTGGTGACAGGCTCTTTTACCAATTGGCGAAGTATGTTTGAAGGAGGGGGGCGTCGTATCTCCCGGCAGATACTTTTGGATATAAATAGTATTTCTTTTCTCCGTGAAGAGGATTTACTTCGATTTAAGGATCATTTTTTGATCGGTGAGTTCGTTGTTCAGCGGTTACACTCAATTCAACAGGCTTGTAACTCTGGAAATTCTTTTTTGGCAGAGGAACTTAGGGTTACGAATAGTATGTTGTTCAGAGTTTATTTGGAAAACTATATACGTCAAATGGGAAAATCCAATCCCGATATGCTTTATATGGTACGTTATCTGCCTATGGCGGAGCGAGGACTTCCGGTAGAACTTTACTTGTTCTCTGCGGAGAAAACATGGAAGATGTATGAGGCCGTTGTAGCAGATTTGATCGACCATACCATAGCCGTGACAGCCGAGTTTGGGTTGCGTTTGTATCAATCACCGGGAAGTTATGATATACAATGCCTTCGGGAAAGAGTAAATCAAATATAGGAAAAATGAGAAATTCTAATCGACATGTTTTTATAATTACTTGTAATGTAGAAAGTTATTTTTATTTACAGTTTATGGGTTAATATTTATGAACGATTGTTTGTGCATATTAATTCATAGAAAAAAATTAAATGATAATTAGGGTGTATTCTTATTCCTGCTTATATTTATTCCGTAGATTAAAAGAGCTTTGGTAGATATTTTTATAGTGCTATGATTTCTAAATATATAATAAGGGCTTTGTATAAGAAATATTCAAAACCTCCGCGAAATTTTTCCGAGTTGAATATCGATGAATTTGTGTCCATTTGCGGCGATTCATATGGTATTACCGTCGACGATGTGTCTATGACATTCGGTCAGATGAGTGAAGATAATCCGTTTCGTACCATTTTGTTGCGTAATATATACGGTATAGAGAAATTCGAATATCACATGGCGTTGGTTTCTTCATCATACATTCTGTTTTTTAGTCGAGAAAGCTGTGATGTAACTGTTCATTTTAAGCCGGAATCAACCTCCTGGCTGAAACGTTTTTGCTGGTGGGTTAAATTCCGGCTTTTGCATCTAAATTAATTAGTAAATAACGGGTTCTTTTTTGGCCGTTTCATTTTTCCATTTCTGGGCATATTCTTCCAGTGTATGTCCGATAATTGTCCCGATTTTTCGATAATTCATTTCATCGAGATTTGCTAACGATACTCGTATAGACCATCGAGGTCCATCGAATCCATCACCGTTCAGAACGACTACACCGGCTTCTTTGGCTAATCTAATGACAAAGTCGAGTGGTTCGTAATTTTTTTCGAGATACTCGGCAAAGTCTTTTCCATATAATTGGGTTGCCCATACCATAATATCGATTTCGGAATAGTACCCGGCCCGCAAGCTATCGGGAAGTAATTTGAATCCGGTCTTTTCCCACATGGCCGTCAGTCTATTGGTTATCATCTTCTGCAATTTGTTTTTGTATCTGTCTTGCATATCGCAAAGAGAGAAGAGAGCGAAGAGTGACATTTGTATTTGTTGAGGAGTGGATAACCCTGCCGTGTGGTTAAGTGCTACCAACCTACTGTCGGCGACCAATCGATCGATAAATAAAATCTTGTCGGGATTGAGGTTGATACTATCGTATCTGTCGTGTAGTTCTTTTCGTTGTTTTTCGGGAAGAAGCGCTATTTGAGCATCGAATACGTTATGTCGGGCAATAGCGATAGTCGCTAATCTCCAACCGGTGGCCCCGAAATATTTTGAGAAAGAATATACACAAGCTGTGTTATAGGGTAGTTCATACATAAGAGAACGGAAATGGGGCACGAATGTACCATATACATCGTCGGTTATAATCATGAGGTTGGGATTGTTTTCCCGTACGATTTTTATTATTCTCTTGTGGGTCGCTTCATCTAAACTGTATGAGGGAGGATTGCTCGGGTTGACCAAACAGAGCAGTTTTATAGAAGGGTCTTTTAGCTTATCTAATTCATTTTCGGGATATTGCCAAGTATGATAGCCTTCTTTTGTCAGTTGAGAGGCTTGTATATTGACTACGTCGAAATTAAATTCTTTTAGTTGGGGAATTTCGATATAAGGCGTAAAGATAGGAGTCATGAGAGCTATGCGGTCACCTTGTGATAACAGTTTATTTGCTTTCAGCGAATTGAAAAGATAACACATAGCAGCGGTTCCACCTTCTGTCGCGAAAAGATCGTAGTGGTCGGGAGGTGTTTGTTGGTCGCACATTTCTTGTATTAAATACTTTTCAACGATCAATTCGGTATATTTGAGTATACGGTCCGGGTCGGGATATTGGTCGCCTATGATGCCATCGACCCATTCATGAATCAAATCATCGGCATTTATGCCTTCTTTCGTGAGAAACTGAACACTTTCGTTCAACAAATGTGCAGCCGGTGTTTTTTCGTGATGTTTGAGAAAATTTTCAAACCGTTTGGCTATTTCTTCTTTTTGAGGCATTCCGGCGATACCTTCTTCGGGAAGTTCAAATGTGAGTTTTGCTTCTTCGACAGCAAAAGTACCTAAGAGGAAAAAGGCCTCCCTAGCGACTGTGTTTATCCAATTAGGATTTCCACGACCTGCATTTAAGAATTGGCAGACGGCTTTCTGGTCGCACTCTTTGGCATAGGAAATTAGATCGTTTTTTATTTCGAAGGGACTCATCTGTTCCAGTCCTTGTTCGAATCTTTTGCCGTAATCGGCCATGGCACGAGGCAGTTTTTCTTGACTTTTCATAATTGTTACGAGTATTTGTTTATATATATGTCTTTTGTTTATGCAGAGAGAAGGACTAAGACGACGCCCCCTAAAATGAGCAGAGTATTACCGATAGCATAAGTTACCGTGTATCCCATAGCCGGTAACGTGCTTCCAAGACTTTCTTGGATAGCTCCCAACGCCGCAGTTGTGGTACGGGCTCCCGCGCAGCAGCCTAAATTTATAGCTGGTCGGAATTTGAATACTTTCGCACCGATAAGCAATCCTAATAATAACGGTATTGTAGTGGCTAAAACTCCGGCAATGAATAGCATGAAACCTGCTTCACGGATTCCGGACAGGAACGTGGGGCCTGCGGTTATTCCTATAACAGCGATGAACATATTCAAACCTAAGTTATTGAATATCCAAACTGCTGGTTCGGGAACTCGTCCGAAGGTCGGGTGTTTGGTGCGTAACCAACCGAAGAATAACCCAGAGAGTAGAGCTCCGCCACTTGTACTCAAACTGATAGGAACACCACCTAAATGAATGGTTAGAGCTCCGATGATACCGCCGATGAGGATACCGAGACCTACGAATATCATATCGGTTTTATTGGTAGGCCGGTCGACATATCCTAAGGTGGGGGCTGTTTCGCTTATTTCTCGTTTTAGTCCTACGATTTCCAGTGTGTCGCCTTTATACAATACAGTTTTCGGATAGACCGGTATTTCTACGCCCGAACGCTTTATCTGTTTGATAATGATTCCGTGCATACAGGGTAACGAACGGAGATGACGAACTGTTTTTTTATGAAGTTCTTTGTTGGTAAGTAGTACGAAAATATCTTCCACGGGGAAATCCAATAGTTCTGGATCGAAAATTTCTGGCCCTATCCAGCTTTCGTCTTCTATGATGGTTTCCCGTCTTCCGCTTAAAACCACTTCATCACCTTGTTTAAGAACTGTTTTTGGGGTTATGTCGAGGACTTCTCCATCGATTCGGACACGTTCGACGAAGACTCTTCTTCCCATCTCCTTAATATGTTTTTCTATTTCTTTTACCGTTTGTGGAGTTTTGAACCAGTCCGATTCTATTTTGTAGGCCCTGAATACAACCGGTCGGTTGGCATTCATGAGTGCCGGATCGTTTTCTTCGTTGTCTTGTTTCAGTTCTTTTTCAAGTGCCCGGGTATCGTTTTTTACTTTTTCGAGTCCACCGAGTAACCGAGGACCGAGTGTACCTAAGATGTAAGCCGAGCCTATGGTTCCGAAAATGTAAGTGACGGCATAGCAAACCGGTATGATATTCAACCATTCTTGTTGTTTTTCTGCTGAAATTCCAAGAGTACCGATGGTGTCTGTTCCAACTCCGATGGCTGCCGATATGGTTTGTGCTCCGGCAAACAGACCTATGGTCATACCTGCATTATAACCCATGATTTTGGCAATTAAGTAGGTAGAGCCTATACAGACAATGCCGAATATACAGGCGAATATAACTTGATGGATTCCGTCGCTGCGTAAGGATTGGAAAAATTGAGGACCTACGCTATATCCGATAGCAAATAGGAATAGCAGGAAAAATACCGATTTGAGTGGTCCGGGAATATCGATGTTCATTTGTCCTACCAATACACCTACTAATAAAACCGAAGTGACGGTTCCCAAAGAGAAGTTTTTGTATTTGAGACTTCCTATCCAAAAACCGATACCCAGAGTGAGAAAAATCGCCATCTCGGGATAGCTGCGGAAAAAATGAATGATTATATCCATATAGTTTTAAAATTAAATTAGGCTTTGTTATGTGGGGTATTTTTATTTATATGGATATAACAAGTTTCGGTGTGGATTGTTTTATTGCCGGAATATGATTATAATGGTTCAGTAGAAAATCTGAGAGGGAGTCCTAATTTTCAACGATGAATTTTTTGTCGATGACCACGTTTCAGTTACTTCGATGAGAAGTCGGGAATGCTGTCATAGGATTTTGTAGAGTTTAATCTATTCGTCATAAGTGTTTAAGCCCTCCGTCCTACGGATACTTCCCCTTATTTTGTTTGACAACAAAACACAGTGGCGGAGATTTAAAATATATCTTCGATAGTGGCTTATAAATTCCCTGCTGATTTTCCACTGAGTCGATTATATTTGTAGAATAATTAAATTATGAAGCGATGGTTAAGATAATGGAGATAAGATTACCGCATTACGGGAGAGGGTATCATTTGATAACCCAAGAGCTTTTGTCTCGTCTCCCTCAGTTGCCGGAAAACGGCTTGCTGAACCTTTTTATCAAGCATACTTCGGCTGCATTGACAATCAATGAGAATGCCGATCCAGACGTCCGTTTGGACTTTGCAGCCTTCTTCGACCGAATCGTGCCTGATGGGGCTTCTTATTTTAAACATATATACGAAGGAGACGACGATATGTCGGCACATATCAAAGCATCTTTATTGGGAGCTTCTTTGACTATTCCGATAAGAGGCCGAGCCCTTGATTTGGGTACGTGGCAGGGTATTTATTTGTGTGAGTTCCGTAACGGCGGAGGTGCTCGTCGTGTCACCGTTACGATTGTAGAATAAAAAACGAGGAGAATACGAATACCGTATTCTCCTCGTTTTTATTGAATTGTCGTTTTTTGTTACATATTGTTGTATTCGTCGTCCATATTCAGATCGGCAAATCCTTCTTCGTCGAGTTCCGAGGGATCGAAGGTTTCATCTCCGTAAAAGGTTTCATCGAAGTCGGAAGAATTATTCGCGACATTCTTTTTTTCTAGTTCTTCGAAATCCATCGTTTGTTGGGGAGGATTGCCTTCCTTACGTGTGCAGACCGGGGTCTCTAAATCTTTTCCCGGTTCGATCTCTTTCAATTCCATAAAAAACATGCGGTCGGTCATGTAATCGAATACAAAAACTAATCGTTGGCCTTCGTCTTCGATGAGGTCGCTTAGTTTTGTAGACGCCATGATCCACGTATCTTCGTCAGAATCTTTCCCCATGTCCATCAGGGTAATTTCTGTTTTTTTCTCCCAATCGTCGTCACAAATGAAGAATGAGGTCATTTGATCCTTAGAAAAGCCGACAGAATCGAGTATGGCATCGTGCAGTTCGAGAAAAGAAGCATCGGAATCGATGCATATTTCCCGTTTGAAATTGTCGACTTCGTCTGAAACAATTCTGAATTTATATATCATAATTTTTTTGTAATTAGGTTCTTTTTTTCGGTATGTAAAAGTACTAAAAATCTTTCTCCTGCCAAATAAAGGCTATAAAATTTCATGATTATAATCGATATTCAGGGAATAACTTGCGGATAAGTATAAAAGGTCGTTGTTATTTGAGGTTTGCATTTAGTACTCAAAAAAGGACGAGGCATATCAGAAAGATATGCCTCGTGTATGATGGGAAATTAGAGGGGTGTCTTTTTATATTTCTAACCCCTCTCCTCAGAAACTATCGTTTCTTCGGTGTCTCCCCTATACCATTTCGCAGCACCCCGTAATGCTACGGGACACGGCAGAGGAGAAGGGGGGATACATCTCACCCATCTCCTCTGTGTTTTGTTGTCAAACAAAATATAGAGGAGGTGGCACGTAGTAACGGAGGGGTTAATTCATTTCGTATATTAGAAATTCCAGCCGACGCGTAACGACGGAGTCGCATGGAATCCGAATCTGCTTTGTAAATTAGAAGTAGTACCGTCTGTTTCGGTGGTCGTCGACCCTGAGACAGTTGTGGTAGTTCCTCTTTTGTAGTTCATAGAGTCGTAACCCAATCCGAGTTCGAATCCTAAATACAGGCCTTTGCACAGATAAACATCTACACCGGTAAATACATTTACGCCAAATCCCAGACCGGGACGTTTGGACTCTGTTTTATCGTCGTTTTCGGTGTTGTCGGTTTTTGTTTTAGCGGTAGAAGTCAATAGGCCAATTTCACCGCCAACATACGGAGAGATTCTTTCGTATTTGGTAAAGTGATACTCAAAACCGGGCATAATCGAAAATGTGGTGATAGATTCTTTGCTGTTTCTTTCGTACTCTTTTTGGTCTGTCGGGCTTTCGTAATAGGTGACATCTTTATCGGTAGATGTGTTTAATCCCAGTTTCAAGCGAACAGCCATTTTTTCGTTTAAATGCAAACGAACTTTGGCGCCGTAGTCGGGTAATGAAAATTGTCCGTCAGTAGTAGCTCCGCCGGGCGAGTAGTTCAATTCTGTCGAGAAACTCATGTTTTCGGGTTTGTACTTGTTTTGTGCGTTTACACTAGTCAGTACTACGGCTGCCATAGCTGCCACTAAGAAAATTTTTTTCATAACATTGCTTGTTTTGTTTTTCCTACTCTTTTGATGGTTTTCGGAAATTACATTAATAATATAATTGCAAATATATTTAATAGATTCTAATTCTAAAATATTTTATTTAAAATAATGCAATAAAATTATATATTTATGTATGAGTTTGGGGACTTTTTTAACAAACCGCAAATATAACTTGCATTATAATATAAGTAACAGGCTTATACAACAGACTACATCGTATGAATTGAGTATGGTTGTTCCCGAAACCGGAGGATTGGGATTGAGGTTGAGCTTTTAACATGGAGAAAATAAGAAAGAGCCGGTACATCACGTATCGGCCCTTTCACCTCTGATATAAATTGGTAGATATTATTATAGATATCCTTTAATGATACCCCGTTTTGAATTGCGGACGAACAATACGATTTCGTCCCGTTCTTTGGTTGCGGGCAGTTCTGCCTCGATACGTTCTATCGCGTCGCTATTATTCATGTCGGATAGATATAAGTAACGATAGATTTCTTGGATATTGCAAATGGTTTCGTTGCTGAAATTGCGCCGACGGAGCCCGATGGAGTTTATTCCGGCGTAGGATATGGGATTGCGGCCGGCTTTGATGTAGGGCGGTATATCTTTGTTGATGAGAGAACCTCCTTGTACCATCACATGTGCGCCGATGTGGCTGAACTGATGAATAAGGCTCCCGCCGCCAATCACAGCGTAGTTGTCGATAATTACTTCTCCGGCCACTTGCGTAGCGTTGGATATAATGACGTTATCTCCGACAACACAGTCGTGGGCGATGTGTGAGTAAGCCATAATCAAACAGTTGCTTCCCACTATGGTTTTTCCTTTGGCTGCGGTTCCCCGGTTTACGGTGACACATTCGCGCAGTGTCGTATTGTCGCCTATTTCCACGGTCGTATCTTCTCCTTGAAATTTCAAGTCCTGAGGAATCGCCGAGATAACCGCTCCCGGGAATATTTTGCAGTTTTTGCCAATACGCGCACCTTCCAGAATAGTAACGTTGGAACCTATTTGTGTCCCTTCGCCGATGATTACATTTTTGTCTATGGTTACGAATGGTTCTATTACTACGTTATTCGCAATCTTTGCGTCGGGATGAACGTATGCTAACGGTTGTTTCATTTATTTGCTTTTTAGATTTATTTATTCTTGATAATCTGTGCCATGAATTCGGCCTCGGTGACAATGCGCTCGCCTACAAAAGCATATCCTTTCATATAGGCGCATCCCCGACGCACTTCGGTCATCAGTGATAAGTGGAATATGACGGTATCTCCCGGTACGACTTTCTGGCGGAATTTGACATTGTCTATTTTCATGAAATAGGTCGAATAGCGTTCCGGTTCGTCGACGGTGCTTAATACCAGCAAACCTCCGGTTTGAGCCATAGCTTCGACCAAAAGAACACCCGGCATAACGGGTTCGGCAGGGAAATGCCCTTGAAAGAAAGGTTCGTTACCCGAAACGTTCTTTATACCCACGATGTGGCGTGTCCCCATTTCGATAATTTTATCGACCAATAGGAAGGGATAGCGGTGGGGGAGCAACTGACGGATACGATTGACGTCCATAAGCGGCTCTTTATTGGGATTGTAGACGGGACATTGAATGTCTTGGCGACGGACTTCTTTGCGAATGAGCCGAGCGAATTGATTGTTGATTTTATGCCCGGGTCGAGTGGCGATGATACGACCTTTTATGGGTTTACCAACCAGTGCTATATCCCCTAAAATGTCGAGGAGTTTATGACGGGCCGGTTCGTTCTCGAATTCGAGCGGTTTGTTGTTGATGTACCCCAATTCATCGACGTGTTTGTGAGGAACGTTTAAAAGGTCGGCAAGCCTGTCGAGTTCGGTTTGTGAGGTTTTTTGATCGTAGATAACGATTGCATTGTCCAAATCTCCTCCTTTGATGAGATTATTTTTTACCAGCGGTTCTACTTCTCGTACGAAAACGAATGTGCGAGCCCCGGCAATTTCTTTTTTGAAATCGTGCAGATCGTCGAGACTGGCGAATTGATTGTTCAAGATAGGAGAGTCGAATGAGATGAGCGTGTTGATACTAAACTCATCGTCTGGTAATACTACGATTGAAGAACCGGTTTCTTCGTCGTGGATTTCGATTTTTGATTTGATAAGATAATATTCCCGTTCGGCATTTTGTTCTTCGAGTCCACAGCGCTCTATTTCTTCGGCGTAAACAGCGGCACTGCCATCGAGAATGGGCATTTCGGGTGCATTTACCTGAATGAGACAGTTGTCTATTTCTGCTGCATACAAAGCAGCCATCGCATGCTCGATCGTGCTTATTCTTACATCTCCGTCGGCTATGACCGTTCCTCTGCTTGTTTCTACTACGTTTTCGGCTAATGCCTCGATGACCGGTTGTCCTTCAAGGTCGACGCGTTGTATTTTGTATCCGTGATTTTCGGGGGCCGGTAGGAACGTGGCCGTAATATTCAATCCGGTATGTAATCCTTTACCGCTGACCGAAAAGCTGTTTTTTAGAGTCTTTTGTTTCATCGATATTATAGTTTATTTATTTTTCAATTGTTCTTTTAATGCTTCTATCTCCCTTTCGAGAGCTTTCACCGTACGGGTAAGTTCGGGAAGCCGTTTTACATAAACGACTTGTCTGGCAAATTCTTTGGAAGGAACAGCAGGGTATCCCATGATTACAGCGTCGTTCTCGACATGATTGGGTATACCCGATTGGGCTCCGACTTGAATTCGGTCTCCCAGTTTGATATGCCCGGCGACTCCTACTTGACCGCCTATCATAGCGTGGCTGCCGACTTTTGCCGAACCGGCAATTCCCGCTTGGGCCGCAATAACCGTGTGTTCTCCTACTTCGACGTTATGTGCGATTTGTATCAGGTTGTCGAGTTTCACACCTTTTTTGATAATCGTAGAACCCATTGTAGCTCGGTCTATTGTTGTATTGGCTCCGATCTCGACGTTGTCTTCGAGTACGACGTTTCCTATTTGAGCGATTTTCGCATATTCCCCGTTGGCTTGGGGTGCGAATCCGAATCCGTCGGCTCCGATAACGGTTCCTGCATGTAGAATACAATTGTTGCCGATGACACAGCTGTGATAGATTTTTACTCCTGCAAAAATGGTAACGTTATCGCCGATAACTACATCATTCCCGATATAGGTTTGAGGATAGATTTTTACGTTTTTACCTATTTTTACTCGCTCTCCGATATAGGCGAACGCTCCTAAATAGATATCGTCGGGGAGTGTGACCGACGAGGAAACATAGTTGGGTTGTTCAATACCACGTTTGGCGATGGTCGCTTCATTTACCAAATTGAGAAGCATCGCTAAACAGGCATATGGGTCATCGACTTTGATAAGAGTGGCTTCGATAGGATGCTCCGGCTCAAAGTCTCTATGTACCAGAACTATGCTGGCGTGAGTTTGGTATATATAGTGCGTGTATTTGGGATTGGCAAGGAAAGAGAGAGTACCGGGTGTTCCTTCTTCAATTTTAGACAGGTTATTGACTTCTACCGAGGGATTTCCAACCAACTCTCCATGCAGGAATTCTGCTATTTGTCGTGCTGAGAATTTCATATTGTTCTCTGTCTTTTGAGTTTACAATCGGCAAATTTCGCAATTTTTTTCAAATTCTTGGTAATAAGAAGTAGATTTTATTACAAAACGGTTACTCATTGTGATTCCATTTTATTTTATAAATCTGATTTTTAATGGTATAAAAATTTTCTGTTTGTGAAGCTAAGATTTATTCTTAAAAAAGAAGGTGATAAAAAGTTTGCATCTGTAAGAAAAATTCGTTTCGATAGATACTTTTTTAAGTGAAAAATGATTTCCTTTCGGATATTTATGTTATCTTTGCAACCTGCATTTTTAAGGTATATCATGACTAGAAATAGTGCAGATAGTTTATAACAAATACACATTCAGCATAAACTATGAAATTGATGCAAGAAAAACTGTCGAAGTATGATGCTCCGCAGAAGGCCAAAGCCCTTGGTGTTTATCCTTATTTTCGTAAAATAGAAAGCGATCAGGACACCGAGGTCTTAATCAACGGCAAAAAAGTTTTAATGTTCGGTTCGAACAGTTATTTAGGTCTTACCAATCACCCAAAAATTAAAGAGGCTGCTATTGCCGCTATCCGTAAATATGGTACGGGTTGTGCCGGTTCCCGATTCTTGAATGGAACATTGGACATTCACGAGGAGTTGGAACATCGGTTGGCTAAGTTCGTAGGGAAAGAAGAAGCCATTATTTATTCAACTGGATTTCAAGTCAATTTGGGGGTAGTCTCTTGTGTCACTGGACGCGGAGACTATATTTTATGGGACGAACTCGATCATGCTTCGATAATCGAAGGTCGTCGTTTGTCATTCTCTACTCCGGTGAAATATCGCCATAACGACATGCAATCGTTGGAGGATCAGTTGCGTAATTGCAATCCCGATAAGGTGAAATTGATAGTGACCGATGGCGTGTTTTCTATGGAAGGCGATGTTGCCAATCTTCCTGAAATCGTACGTCTGGCTAAGCAGTATAATGCAGCCGTGATGGTCGATGAAGCACATGGTATAGGTGTTTTCGGACGGGACGGACGTGGAACATGCGACCATTTCGGTGTGACCGATGATGTGGATCTCATTATGGGTACGTTCAGTAAATCATTCGCTTCGTTGGGCGGTTTTATCGCTACGGATAAGGTAACGGCAAATTATTTACGTCATAACTCTCGTTCCTATATTTTCAGTGCAAGTATTACACCGGCTTCGACTGCGGCGGTGGGTGCTGCTTTGGATATTATGGAGAGTGAACCGGAACGTATAGCCAACTTGTGGGACGTGACGAATTATGCTTTGGAAGGATTCAGACGTATAGGTTGTGAGATAGGGAATACATGTACGCCTATTATTCCGTTGTTTATTCGTGATAATGAGAAAACATTCCGGGTAACTCGCGATTTGTTTGATGAGGGTATTTTTGTTAATCCGGTTGTTTCTCCGGCTGTTGCGCCTAAGGATACGTTGATAAGATTTTCTCTGATGGCTACGCATACACGAGCACAAGTAGATGTGGCTCTTGAAAAAATCGAAAAGTGTTTCAAGCACTTGGATATTATCAAATAAGTATATAAGTATAGTTTGTTTTTAATACCGTTGGAGAGGAACTCTCCAACGGTATTTTTTTAGGCAGTAGAGTTTTATTTGAGGTATTTAAGAAACTTACCCACCTTATTTCAATAAGGTGGGTAAGTTAAAATCGGTTGAGACTAACGTATTAGTCATCTATGTCGATTAGGTTGAAATTTAAATCGAATGTAAGCTCTAATCGATTCGTAAGTTTCACTTCATAATCTCTTTTGTCCCTATCGATTTGTACAATTTGTGTATCTGGATAGTTTTGGGATACATAGCTTGCAATTTGTACAGGAATGATAGCTGTTGGCACTGTCGAATATTTACATTCAACTTCTTTCCATTCACCGTCTTTTAAAAATTCGACTTTGGAACCATTGGTGAAAACAACTTCATAACGGGTTTCCAGAAAATCCCGTTCGAGTTTTGCCAAAGCGACTTTCTCTTTCGGGAAATGTGTCTTGATGAACAGCTGTGCTTTTTGAGGTAATTGGGTAACAGCAATGGGCTTGTCGTTATCGGCGCAAGCCGTAGAAATACCAAGAGCCATTAGAATTGTTGTAAGAATCATTAGCTTTTTCATAACATTCAAAAATTATTAGTTAGACATTGTTTTAATTTGATGATACAAAGATTAGGAGCAATTTTGAAATGAATTTGAAATTCTGGGATATTATTTGAAAAAATCGTTTTTTAGTTTATGGCCAAGTAATGGAGAAATAGTGCTTCGACTCTTTGAACTGATATTCTATATGCAGATTGTAATATCGACAAACCGCTTTTACCAGAGCCAAGCCTAATCCGGTAGAACCTTCTTTTTTGCTTCCCTGATAAAATCTTTCGAATATGTGTTCGGTGTCCAGAGGCGTTGTTCCATCATTGGCAATTGTCAGGGTGCGATTGATAAGAGTGATTTCGATATTGCTGTCTTGTGTTGTATGTACATATGCATTTTTAAGTAAATTGGTAATTAATGTAGAGGCCAAAGACTCATTCATTAAAACAATGAATGTTTCAGGAATGTTTATTGTATAGGAAATATTTCGTGATGAGTATATTTCGTTGTATAGAGAGATTTGTTCTTTAATTATAAAAGCCAAATCTATATTTGTGCTCTCGGGGAATTGTCCGTTTTCAATTTTTGTAAGTAGTAGTAACGTTTTATTGAGTCGAACTATATGCCCCAATGTCCTTTGCATCTTAAATAGTTCTTCTATTTGTGTTTCATTGAGCTCTGTATTATCGAGCAGCCATTCGAGACGATTTCCTAAAATGGCTAAGGGAGTTTGTAGTTCATGAGAGGCATTCCCTATAAATTGTTTTTGTTGCTCGAAAAGTTCTTCCGAACGATTTGCCGCTTCTTGTGCCGCGACATTGAGCTTGTGAAATTCAGAAATATTCGTATCGTTGGGTACTGGTGTATTGCGTCTGCCCGGTGTGTAATTGTCGAGCCAGTGTAACAGTGCATACAGCGGGCGCATGCTGCGGTGGAAAATCCATATTGTCGATCCTATTATCGTTATGAGAAGTACGAAGTAGAGGAGTATGATCCAAAATAAAATAGTCCTGACCAAATCGTCTTTTTCGAAAGTTGGTATGGCGACTTTCAGTTCATAGTAGTTATCATCATTATCTAAGAAAATGGTGGAGAGGATGCGTGCTGGTTCTGTCTCTTCTTTTTCTGGAATGTAGACTTCGGCATCGTAATATTCGATATGGGGTTTTGATGAAGCATAGGCTTCGTCAATGGGTGTTATGGAATAACTATTATTAGATCCACTATTTAAGGAGGGCAATTCTCTGCCGGCAAGCATGCGTATAATTATCAATTCGGAATAATCTTCCAGTGTATCATCGGCCTCGTCGTTGATTTCTTCTACCATCATAAAATAGAAGAGAGTCGCCCAAAGTGCCATGAGCGGAATCAAAATTAAAGATAAACGTAAAGCTATACGGTATATGAGTTTCATGAGACGGTGATTTTATTCGATTGGCGGAACGAGTTTGTATCCAAATCCATATATGGCTTTTATTTCTATGTTGGCTCCTGCATCAATAAGTTTGCGACGTAAATTTTTCATTTGAGCATATACAAAATGAAAATTGTCTGCTTGGTCTGCATGGTCTCCCCATACGGCTTCGGCAAGGACAGATTTATCTACTAAGTGATTAGGGCGTTGCATGAAATAGAATAGAATGTCGAATTCTTTTTTTAATAAGGATAATTCTTTGTTATTGACCAACACTCGGGAGCTCTCGGGTTCAAGGGATACATTCCCTAAGATCAATGCCATTTCTCCACCGCTTTTTCCTCGCCGTAGCACACTTTTTATACGGGCTAAGAGTTCGGCTGTATGAAATGGTTTAGGGAGGTAGTCATCGGCTCCCATATCCAATCCGAGAATTTTGTCATCAAGGGAATCACGAGCGGATATGATAATGATGTTTTCTCTTTTTCGTAACTCTTTCAGGTGTTTTAGTAGTTGTAGCCCATTCCCGTCGGGCAACATGATATCGAGTAAAATACAGTCGTAACTATAAGCTGCGATTTTAGCATCTGCTTCGGAATAAGTGCTGGCAGTTTCGACTACATAGCGCTCCTGTACTAGCGCTCGTTGCATAATTTCCCGTAAGGAGGGTTCGTCTTCTATGATAAGTATTTTCATGTATCAAATTTATATATTCAATTTTGTAGAGAATTTAAAATGATAAAAAATTGTATTGGGGAAAAGGAACGTAAAGTAAATAGACTTAATTATTTTACTTCCTTTTTGGAATAAATAAAAAGGAATCTACATTTTATGTAGATTCCCCATATGAGAGCAAGAAGTGGATTATTCTGTTACTTCTTCAAATGCGTCTTTCCCAAGTCCGCAAACTGGACATACCCAATCATCTGGAATATCTTCAAATGGAGTACCCGGAGCTATACCTCCATCAGGATCACCTACTGCTGGGTCATAAACCCATTCACAAGCTGTGCAAATGTACTTTTTCATACAAAATTTTTTTAATAAAACATATTTGGGGTATAAATCAGAAATATACTAATTCTACCGAAAGTAAAAATAGGTATAATTCGTTTAGAAACCAAATTATCCAGAGTTTCTTTTTATAACCATTTCAATTTTCTAACAAAAGAAGAATACTTTTGTTTTGTATCGAGGGGAGGATATTGTTCAAACCAATCCGTGCAAGGTCTATTTTTTATAGATTCGCGATACCTGTCAAATCTCGAAATAGCTATCTTTTGTTGAAAAAGAAAAACCTCAAAAGATTAATACATAATCTTTTGAGGTTTTATTCCTTGTTGTAGCGATTCCGGGAATCGAACCCGAGTCTCAACCGTGAGAGGGTTGCGTGCTAGGCCACTACACTAAACCGCCGTTCGCTTTTTGAAAAGCGATGCAAATATAACCGATTTGTTTTTATTGAACAAACTTTCGGTATGAAATTTTTTCAGTGTCTCGAATAAGATTGTTATTGTTTTGAAGATGAATGACTAAATTATTTTTTCTAACTCCTTGATGTTTTTAGCTATTTCTTCTTCTGGTAAATTGTAGTTCAGAAGGTCTCCTGCTAAATATTGGTCATAGGCAGCCATATCGATGAGCCCGTGGCCGGATAGATTGAAGAGGATGCATTTTTCTTTTCCTTCTTCTTTTGCTCTTAGTGCTTCTTGTATAGTGGCGGCGATTGCATGAGAGGATTCCGGGGCAGGGATAATTCCTTCGCATTGAGCGAATAATGTAGCTGCTTTGAATGTATCGAGTTGTTCTATGTCCACGGCTTCCAAGAGGCCATCTTTTTTCAGTTGGCTAACGATCGTTCCTGCTCCGTGGTAACGTAGTCCACCTGCATGTATATTGGCCGGGGAAAAGTTATGTCCCAAAGTGTACATGGGCAGTAGAGGTGTATAGCCCGCTTCATCTCCAAAATCGTATTGAAAAATTCCTTTGGTCAATTTGGGACAGGACGCAGGTTCGGCTGCGATTAACCGAATGTCTTTTCCCTCTTTTAATTTATGGCGTAAAAATGGGAATGAAATTCCCGAGAAGTTGGACCCACCTCCGAAGCAAGCGATGACAATATCGGGGTATTCGCCGGCCATTTCCATTTGTTTTTCAGCTTCTAGCCCGATTACTGTTTGATGTAAAGATACGTGATTGAGTACACTACCTAAAGTATATTTACAGTTGGGGGTACTCATTGCCAATTCTATCGCTTCAGATATTGCCGTACCTAAACTTCCTTGATAATTGGGGTGATCGGTTAATATTTTACGTCCTGCTTTGGTCGACATACTGGGTGAAGCAATAACTTGTGCGCCGAATGTTTGCATAATAGAACGTCGATAGGGCTTTTGATGGAAGCTCACTTTAACCATGTAGACTGCAAGTTCCAATCCGAATGCTTTTGCGGCTAAAGAGAGTGCAGCCCCCCATTGTCCTGCTCCGGTTTCGGTTGTGATGTTGGTTATACCTTGTTTTTTACAATAGTAGGCTTGTGGTATGGCCGAATTTAATTTGTGAGAACCAACAGGGCTTACACTTTCGTTCTTGAAATAGATGTGTGCAGGAGTATCCAATGCTTTTTCGAGCCCCAAAGCTCTGACAAGAGGAGTAGGACGCCATATTTTGTACATATCGCGTACTTCTTCGGGGATTTCTATCCATGCGTCGGAAGTGTTTAATTCTTGTTTACAGAGTTCTTCTGCAAAAATCGGATAGAGGTCTTCTACGGCTAGGGGAGATTTGGTTGCCGGATTTAATGGACTCATTGGCTTGTTGGGCATGTCTGCAATGACATTATACCATGCTTGTGGTATGTCTTTTTCTGCAAGGATAAATTTTTTTGTAGCCATTTTACTCCTTTGGTTTTTGTGATTTATAAAGTAAAAATAAAGTTTTTACATCTAATTGAAAAGCAAATATATGAATTTTTTATTAAATGTATAGAAAAACTATGATTTTTTTTGTCTATATGAATTTATCTTTGAATTTTTAAATGCAAAAAGAGACGCTGCTCACGCAGCATCTCTTTTTTAGAATTCATCACATTATGCTTATTTTAAAGTGCTAGATAGAGTTACGCTCACGCGCGACTATGCGAATTATAGATATCTTGATTCAACAACCGACCAATCGACGATTTTCCAGAGGTTGTGCAATTGCTCTGCTCGTCTGTTGCGATAGTCGATATAGTAGGCGTGTTCCCATACGTCGAACGTTAACAAAGGAGTAAGTCCTTTGGTCAAAGGAGTGCCCGCATTATTTTCTTTACTGATAACCAGATTTCCGTCTTTATCTTTGGATAACCAGACCCAACCAGATCCAAATAGAGTAGTCCCTGCTTGTTCAAATTCTTTTTGGAAGTTTTCGAAATTTCCCCACTTCTTATTTATAGCTTCTGCCAACTTCCCTTGTGGACTTTTTTTTCCATTCGGGGAGAATGTGAAGAAATAAAATATGTGGTTCCATGCTTGGGAGGCATTATTAAATAGAGCTCCGTCGGCTTCTTTGATGATTTCTTCGAGAGGCTTGTCTGCGAAGGGTGTTCCTTCGATAAGTTTATTTAGGTTATCGATATAAGTTTGTTCATGTTTACCGTAATGGTATTCTATCGTTTCCTGACTGATTACAGGGGCTAAATCATTAATACCATAAGGTAATGGAGGCAATTCGTAAATCATAATTATTTATTTTTCTTTGTTACTTATATAACAATCGTCGGACTAAAAAAGTTTCGTATATCTAAGTATTTTTTCTGTTACTTGGAGTATACACATTCTTATAATGTCCGATTCATTCTCTAATTACTTGATTTCATTATTTCTCGGGTTTACTCGATGGCTTGGCTATCGATTCACGCATGGCAGTGTCTGCCTCGACATTTTTCATTTTATAATAATCCATGATTCCGAGATTTCCCGAACGGAAGGCTTCCGCCATAGCTCTGGGAACTTCGGCTTCGGCTTCGATTACTTTTGCTCTTGCCTCTTGTGCTTTGGCTTTCATTTCTTGTTCGAGAGCGATAGCCATGGCCCGACGTTCTTCTGCTTTTGCTTGTGCGATGTTTTTATCGGCTTGTGCCTGATCCATTTGCAAGGTGGCTCCAATGTTTTTACCGATGTCGATATCGGCTATATCAATGGAGAGGATTTCAAATGCAGTTCCTGAATCAAGCCCCTTTTTCAATACTAGTTTGGATATGGAATCCGGGTTTTCAAGAACTTGTTTATGGGACTCGGACGAGCCGATGGACGACACGATACCTTCTCCTACACGAGCCAATATGGTATCTTCACCTGCACCGCCGACTAGTTGACGAATATTTGCCCGTACTGTTACACGAGCTTTGGCTATTAACTGTATACCGTCTTTGGCCACGGCTGTAACCGGCGGTGTGTCGATAACTTTCGGGTTGACAGACATTTGCACGGCTTCGAATACATCGCGTCCGGCTAAGTCAATAGCGGTAGCCATTTGGAAGCCTAAATCTATATTAGCTTTCGAAGCGGATACGAGTGCGTGTACGACGCGTTCTACATGACCTCCGGCCAGATAGTGAGCTTCTAATTCATCACGCGTGATTGTTTTAAGTCCGGCTTTGTGGGCTTCAATCATAGCTCGAACAATGACTTGTGGCGGTACTTTTCTGATTCTCATCAAGAATAATTGGATAAGAGAGATTCTTACCCCCGATACTCGTGCCGAAATCCATAAAAGGAAAGGTACGAAGTAAAAGAATACAGCGAGTATGGCAATAATGCCAATTAGAAGAAATACGCTTAATCCTACCATAATTTTATTTTTGTTTAGAAGTGTTTATATTATTCCCTGTTTTTTCATTTTCTGTTTCTTTGCAAACAATGACTACAGTGGGTTCTATGCGGATTATTTTTACAGGTGTATCTTCGTCAATCAGTTCATTATCTGCGCGGGCTTCAATGGTGTGGACTCCCACGATGATTTTTCCCATAGGGTTTAGTCTACTTAGTGTTACTCCCATGTCGCCGACTTTAATATCAGGGGTTATCGGGGAGGGTACTACCGAGTTTATTTCGGTATGCAGAGACATTTTGTCCAAGCTTCGGGATCGCATAAATCCTATGATGACAGTAATAGTAGTGACGGCTGCAATGAATAATGTTATTACAGCCCCATTTGTCCCGAAGGCCGAATAGGCATAGTAAATTCCACCTCCATAAAATAAGACCGAACATATACCTGCGATGGTAATTCCGGGAAGAAAGAATATTTCCAGTACCGCCAGAACTAGCGCTAATATTATTAATAGTGTAACAGCTAATATATCAAACATATTTCTTAGATTTAGGTTCTATCTATATTTCTTTTGCAAATTATCGAGTTCTATCTTTCGAGCCTGATTTTCGTAATTTTCCGGTTGAGGATAGAGTGTGAGCAGTTGCGATTCCAAATTTTGAATTTCGGACGATAGTCTTTTTAAAGTTGTGCCTTTCGATTTAGTATATTGAGATCGCAGTTCCGAGAGCTTAGTTTCTATTTGAATGATATTCTTACGTAATTCTTTGGACTTTACATATAGATTGCGAGCTTCAAGACTGACGAATTGGTCAAGTTTAGTATAATGGATTCCGTTACAAATTGCAAAGATGAAATCGGGGCGAGTCTCTTTTTGGGGTTCCTTGATATTGTCCAATTGTTGCAATAAATCGGTATAATCTGCATTTTCCGGCCAAGACTCTCGAATAGATCGAATCAGAGCTAGCGATTTGATATCGGTTTTGATTTCATCGATGTTATATGTTTGTTTGCTCTCATTCGGGATAAATAGATAGATTGTCACTTTTCCGGGAATTTGTTCTCTATCCGATACAAACCAACCGATGTTTAACATCTCGTCTATTGCCATCATGTAATCGTTGTATATCGAATTGAAGGGCATACCTACGTTTTCGGGTTTCAAGTAGGTGTTATTTTCAAGATTTAAACGGGTGATAAATATGTCGTATCCTCCGATCGAACCTTCTCCATTTGAGGCAAAGTAGAGTGTAACTCCGTCGTTGAGAAAAAATGGATAGGCTTCATCTTGTTCTGTATTGACACCATTGGGTAACGGTATGATGTTACTCCATTTCCCTTCTATCAGTTTATTTTTTGTACATAATTCATATCCTTTACCTTCAAGGGGATATCCGAAAAATACATTGTCTCCGCGTTGGGGAATATAGCCGATCGTGTTTTCGGGAATATCTATGCCTAGTGTTTTATTCGTTCCTATCCGTCCAGATTCGGGGGACATTTTGAAATACTTGAAAAACGAATCGGCATCAACTATCAAACTATCTATGATTTGTACCCGTTCGACATATTGCAACATTAATTTCGCTCTACGTGCACGAGCTATGGCTTTGCCGATAGAATCGGGTATTTGTTTTTTCGCTTTGGACAATGCAGCTGTATATTCTTCATAACTGCTTATGGCATCTTCAAAGCGGTATTGAGCCATATACATGTCTGCTAAATAGTGAGGCGATTCGAGAACTTTACGTTTAGCTCCTATTTTCAGATATTTTTCAGCTTCGTTATATTTTTTCTCGTGAAAAAGGCATACTCCATACCAATGGTTCAACGATCCATCATTGGGGCGGCGTTTCAGTTGTGCCTTGAATACAGGAGCGGCTTCTTTGTATTTACCGGCCTTGTACAACTCTCGTGCTTCGTCAAGCGTCAGTGCACTCGATGAGAAGATTGTCGAGAAGGCAATTAGGACTGCAAATGAATATTTTAGAATTTGTCTGAACATTTTCATGTTTGAAAAATTGTACTCAAATATACAATTATTTTTTATTCTGAATGTTGAGAGCGAGAAAATTTTTTAAGAAGTATTCTAAATCGTCATTCGATTTGAACGAATTGTATGGTAAAATGAAAAAAATATAGTTTGATAAGTGGAAGATAATGTCTGTCGAGGTATAACGTATACGGGTAATTCGTTCCCATGCTATGGATTCTGTTCGTCCATCGTCGAAAGTACAAGAAAGGCCGTTTTTGTTTATTTCGACTGTTTTTGAAAGTATGGACATACGGCAATCGGGGTGTAGAGCATAAGCGAACCACAGGTAAGAGATGATCATAGGAAATACCAAAAATAAAATGATAAGTCCTACATAAATAAATAGAGGGTTTTGAATGGATAGCCCCACGAGAAGGAGGAAAAAAGATAGAAGCCACCCCCAATTATTATGTAACCAGATTTTCAGCAGTCTGTTAAAATAGTATTGAGGAGATAACTGGTATGAAAAAGTTTCAATATGGGTTCTATTCATACAATGTTTTACTATATACTTTTACAAAGATAATATAATTGATGACAAAATCAAATTTTTGATTTTACCGAAGTATAGTCTATTTTTTATATTGTAGAGATAATATATCGGGGAAGAATAATTTTTGAAGGGGACTTTTTTATTGTACAGCTTTTAATAAATTTGACCTATGAAATTTATTCTATTTACTGCTATTTCGTGTAACTTTGCACTCCAAAATAAGACGCAATGCAAGGATTATATTCGATAGGATTACTTATTGTTTCTAATGTGTTTATGACACTGGCTTGGTATGGGCATTTGAAATTGCAAGAAATGAAGGTTATCAATAATTGGCCGCTTTATGGTGTGATATTGCTTAGTTGGGGTATAGCATTGTTCGAATATTGTTGCCAAGTACCAGCTAATCGATTGGGATTTAGAGAGAATGGAGGACCGTTTAGTCTTATGCAATTAAAGGTAATACAAGAAGTAATAACCTTAATCATATTCACTTTATTTTCGGTCGTAGTTTTTAAAGGAGAGTCGTTGCATTGGAACCATATTGCGGCGTTCGGCTGCCTTGTTCTTGCCGTTTATTTCGTATTTATGAAGTAAGCGATAATCGTATCTATTTAATGACTAGGTGTAATATAGGGTAGAGCTTTTTCGAAAGGTCGGTTTTGTCCCGACCGATTATCTTGGAACACATAAGTGTGGTAGAATCGAATGATTTTTATATTGTGTTCGTATCTATCCGATGGATATTCTTATTCTACAACTTGTTGTCCTAATTCTCGGCCTTATGACGGGGAATATTTCGATTCCGTCATTACTTAGTCCTATAAATGAGGTTATTTCATTCTTCTCATTTTTAACAATGTACAATTCTACTTGTGAAGAAGATGTAAATAAAGACACTGGCGAGGTATAGTGTTATCAGAGTTAAACACATTGAGCCCGTCTACTGTATTTTAAAGGGCAAAATAACTAAATCGATTCAATATGCTTATTCCAAGCCAGCACAAACGGATCCAATTTAGGAACCTCTTTGGTAGCAATCCTGGCATTCTCACGTCCTACATCAAAGTTATGCTGGTATTTAAAAGTCGTTTCAGGCTTGGGTGTATCCTTTGAAGAACTTAAGTCTAAGTCTTATTTCTGAGTTTTAGTTATTGTAACATTAAGATCTTCACTTAGCTGAGTTTTATCTTGAGCAGAGCACTTGATAATGGAATCACGGCCCAAGAAATTATAGAATTTTAAGCCATTAAGTATCTTTTGTGACTAAAATCTATAATTTTAGAATACAATATCTTTTTACAAACTTATACAAAGACTCATCTTATTTTCAAACACTTCTTATCGCAACCTTGATAACTCCGTCCTCTCTATTTTCAAAGATACGGTAAGCTTTCTCAATTTCATTCAATGAAAAACGGTGAGTAATGAGCGGCGCGGTATCTATACGGCCCGATTCTATCAAGCGAAGTATCTCTGCACAATTACAACCGTCCACCCCTCCGGTTTTAAAGATAAGATTTTTTCCATACATATCGGGTAAGGGCAAAATTTGAGGTTTATCGTAAAGTGCCACGATCGTTACAATAGCATTGGGACGAGCACATTTCCAAGCCAAACGGAAAGTATTCTCGCTTCCCGCCACTTCCAAAACCACATCAGCACCGCCATGATCGCTATTTTTACGAACAAACTCCTCGCAATGTTCAGGAGTAGTTACCAATATGTCGGGATAATGTTCTTGCAAAAACTGTATTCTTTCCGGGGACTGCTCACAAACAATAATACGCCGGGGATTCTTTAACAAAGCGCACAATAAGGTACAAATGCCGGTAGGACCGGCTCCAATAATCAGAATCGTATCCTCCGATGTAATTTCCGAAATACGTACGGACCAAAAACCGGTTGCCAAAATATCGCCTACAAACAAAGCTTGTTCGTCGCTTACCGTATCTGGAATACGATTCAAACCTTGATCGGCATAGGGCACTCGAACATATTCGGCTTGACCGCCATCGATACGACACCCCAAAGCCCAACCGCCATTGGGATCCATACAATTATTGACATACCCACGACGACAGAAGAAACATTCGCCACAAAAAGTTTCGACATTTACAGTAACCCTATCTCCCGGCTTAATACCTATAACATCTTCTCCCACATCTTCTACGACACCCACCATCTCGTGCCCGACCGTTACTCCCGGTACGGCACGCGGCACGCTACCATGTTTGATATGGAGATCGCTGGTACAAATACTTCCAAGAGTCACCCTCACAATCGCATCGCGCGAATCTTTCAACCCGGGTTTCGACTTTTCTTGTAATTCAAACTTGCCGGGTTCAACGTATGTATATGCCAACATAATATTATCCTTATCATTTTTCAAAACTTCCCTCACAAAGATAGAAGAAACGGATTTCAGAAACAAGTATTCTTTGTTAAACAGAGTCACTACGAATCAAATAGCAATCTACCGGTGTACTCTATGACAACTATCAGCTATGTAAAAAGAGTATGACATCAATTAAAAAATATTTACTTCATACAAATACAAACTGCTTTCACAACTTTCTTGTTATTTTTGTATGACTAAAAGAGTGTTAATATGAAAAACCGAACAAAAAAATTGTTTAAGATTACGGGTATTACACTGGGAGCGTTGATAGTCTTTCTCTCGGCAGTAATCGCTTTCTCCATAAATTTTATATTTACGCCTGAAAAATTGACCCCCATCGTATTAAACGTAGCCAATCAAAACATAAATGCCAAGCTCGATATGAATAGCGTAGAGCTGACCTTTTTTTCAACTTTTCCCCGTTTTGGAATAAAATTGGAAAATGGCACATTAGTATCAAAGGCTATCCGTGATTCTTTATGGCAACGTACCGACACATTAGCCACTTTTCGAAAAGCCGTTGCCGTAATCAATCTCGTCGATTATTTGCAGCAAAAAAAGATCAGTATCAACCGATTATCATTGGATAGTACAAACATATACGCCTTTAAAGGAAAAGATGGAATCGCCAACTGGAATATATTGATCGCCGACACGACAAATATACCCGATACAACAACCGCTACTTCGCCAGTTATTAACGAAATAGACATCAAGCACGTTTCGCTACATCATACCACGGTCACTTTCGACGATCGGGAAACGAATGTATTCGCCAATCTATGGGATGCAAATCTTAAATTAAAAGCAAATTTAAAGAAAGAACAGTCTACGTTAACGTTGGATTTCAGCAACAAAAACATTCTGTTCTGGCAAAATGGTGAATTACTGGCTCATCGTATCGCCACCCACCTACAAACCGACATTGAGCTAAATCGTTCGAAACGGGCTCTTTCCTTGCACGATGCTATGATGGAGATTAACGGCATAAAATTAGACATACACGGCTCTATCTGCAAAGACACGACCGCACAAGCGTTAGATATCGATCTGCAATACGGGCTACATGCCCCTTCGTTGGAAACAGTCCTGCACATGATTCCCGAAAGTATTCTCAAAAAAGAAAAAGTTTCGGCCAAAGGCGACGTTACAGTTAATGGCAATCTAAAAGGTCTATATGGAAAAGGGAAAATGCCATTAGCTACATTAAAAATAGAAATAAACGATGCATCCGCCCAATATGCCCAATTGCCCTATGGAATAGATGAACTTAAAGCCAACTTTTTCGGACAGATAGACTTAATGCGGCAATCGCCATCTTATCTCGATCTTAAAATATTTCACTTCAAAGGAGCTCATACCGATATCTTGGCCGACGCCAAAGTAAATGATCTATTAGGCGATCCCGATATCTCGTTTCATACCCAATCTACGATAGACCTAACGGCATTGGCACAAACGTTCCCTTTACAAGATGGTGTGAGTATCGAAGGGAAATTAGATGCCGACATGAACGTGCGTTGCCGTTTGTCATCTATCAAAAAGAAAGACATAGGACGAATTCGGGCCAAAGGAAAAATAAATATGAGCAAATTGGCTTTACGAGATAAAAATAAGAAATTCGAATTCACGAGCGATGCTTCACTGTCTTTCGTGGGAAACGATGTATTAGGAGCTCATATCGAAATAGGAAATATGGCTTTTCACTCAACGCGATTAAACTCATCGATAAACAATCTATCGGCTTTAATAAAAACGACCAACCCACAAGATACTACACGAATCGCTTTTGTAGAGTGTAAACTAAATGCAAACAAATTAAAAGCCTCCCTACCGGATACATCAAATTTATTTTGCGGAAAAACTGCCGCAACCATAAAATTACAACCGACAGAAAACAATCCTACCCGACCCGAAATAGGATTCGCATTAGAAGCCGACACCTTGTTCTGCCGTCTCGGAGATACTAAATTGGGCATGGACAAAGCCGGGATTACAATAACGGCACAACAATTAAAAGACTCTTTGTGGATTCCAAAAGGCATAGTAGGTTTTAATCGGCTTTTTGTACGTACCCCACAATCGGCTTTACCTGTTCGAATGCAAAAGACTGCGATTTCAGTCGGGAATCGAGCTATTACTTTACATAACGCGACCATGAAAATAGGAAAATCCGATTTAACAGCGACCGGTGCGATTCACGATTTATACGGCGCTATGCGTCACAATAAAAAACTACGGGCCACATTAACACTTTCCTCTAAGAATCTAAATTGTAACCAGTTGATTCGGTCTATCTCTTTTCCCAAAGACACTGCTCAAATCGAAACTGAATCCGACACTACGTCGACAGCCCTAAAACTATTCGTTATTCCTCGAAATATCGATTTTGAATTACAAACCAATTTGAATCGGGTTCGTTACGGGAAAATGGTTTTCAAAAACGTACACGGTGCAATAGATATACGCAATCAAGCCATTCACCTCAAAGAGCTCAGTATGGAAGGAATGGATGCGACTATGCGCACGACGCTGATCTATCAAGCCCGACAACCAGAGCAAGGATATGCCGGATTCGATTTCAAACTTCATAATATCAATATAGGGAAACTTGTCGATTTTATTCCTTCGTTAGATACTATTGTCCCCATGCTACGGTCATTTCAAGGAACTGTCGATTTCAATGTATCGGCCGAGTCGGGCTTGGACTCATGCCTCAATATAAAAATACCCTCGTTACGATCGGCTATCCATGTTGAAGGCGATAGCCTCGTCCTTCTCGACGGTGAAACTTTTACCGAAATATCGAAAAAATTTTTCTTCAAGAACAAAGAGAGAAATTTGATCGACAGTATCTCTGTCAACATCAGTGTCGAAGACGGTAATGTAACCGTCTACCCGTTTGTAATAGAAATGGATCGCTACCGGGCTGCCGTAGGAGGGAACCAAGACTTGGATATGAATTTCAATTATCACATATCCATACTCAAATCGCCCATACCCTTCAAACTGGGACTGAATATTTCGGGAAATTTAGATAAAATGAAGTTCGGTATGGGCAAAGCCAAATACAAAAACGCTGTCACACCGGTAGAAATACACAAAGTCGACAGTACTATTGTAAATATGGGAGAACAAATTGTTAGGGATTTCAAGAAAGTCATGCGACGACAATTGCCACAAACACAAACCACCAACTAATAAGTATCATGTTCAGTAAACCCATATGTCATATAAAATCGCCCTATCTTCTTCCCGAGATTACACAGAAATACTTAATGTATGGAAAAACTCTGCAAGAAGTTCCCTTTACTTTTTAAGTGAAAAAGATGTACTTTATGTTCCCTCCTACTTTCAATGCATTTAATTGGCATATATGAATGCGGGAATAAGGTAAAGGCAATTTTGTTGTCTGACAGAATACATATTGTTTGGCAGGTATGTGTCAATTCATATTGATAAAAAATAGGGTGCTCATTGACTAATTCACTCAAGACTGCATACAACTTATGTAGATGTGCACTGCAAATTTTAAACGGATTATTTTATCATCTTATGCTTTATTGCGATATTTGCATTACGATAAATTTGTAACGGAATGATTGGAATAGTATGAAGCCTAATAATCCTTTTCTTATTTCGGGATATTACAGCCCAGAACTCTTTTGCGACAGGGAGCAGGAGACTAGAGTTATTCTCGAAGCTCTCCACAATGGACGCAACGTGACATTGATAGCACCCCGTCGTATGGGAAAAACCGGGCTGATCCGTCATGCCTTTTACCATTTGAAAGAGCAGCAGCCAGATATCGATACTTTCTATTTGGATATCTATTCAACCCAATCATTAGGCGATTTTGTACGATTGTTTGCTAGTACAGTGTTGGGACAGCTGGACTCCGCCTCACAAAAGGCTTTGAGTCGTATAAGTAAGTTTGTCCGCAGCTGCCGCCCCGTGTTTACTTTTGACGAATTGACAGGTGTTCCTAAGGTGACGATAGATGTGGCTCCGGTCGAGGAAGAAAACACTTTGAAAGAGATATTCGAGTATCTGGGCTCGTCAGAGAAACGGTGCTATGTTGCCATAGACGAGTTCCAGCAGATTGTTGAATATCCGGAGAAAGGTGTTGAAGCATTGTTGCGCTCCTATATCCAGTTCCTGCCCAATGTAAACTTTATCTTTGCCGGCAGCAAACAACATCAGATGCAGGAGATGTTCACGTCGTCAAAAAGGCCGTTCTATCAAAGTACGCAACCGCTTACAATCGGCCCGATACAACGGGACGAATACGCAAGTTTTGCAATAGGGCATTTTGCCGAGCACAATGTGAAATTGCATCAAGAAGTTTTCAATTCAATATATGAAAAGTACGAGGGTCATACCTGGTATGTGCAGTGTCTCCTTAACCGCCTGTACGGGTACGATCGGAATGTGGATATGGAACTGGTTGCATACGTCATAGGGCAGATTTTATCCGAGTATAGTTACATGTATGCAGACTTGCTGAAAACATATTCTTTCGGTCAGGTGCGCCTGTTGAAAGCTATTGCCCGAGAGGGGTGTGTCAAAGAAGTGCTGGCTGGAGATTTTATCAGTCGACATCGGCTTCGTGCGGCGAGCAGTGTCAGTGCTTCATTAAAGAAACTGCTCGACAACGAATTGATCTACCAGACACCTTGCGGGTATATCATTTACGATCGTTTTATGAACGAGTGGTTGCGGAAACAACCATTCTAAAATAGCGGAAATATTAAATAGAACTTAGAAAAATTATTATGGCAGTAAAAAAGTCAGAACTATATAGTACATTGTGGAAATGCTGTGACGAACTTCGCGGCGGTATGGATGCAAGTCAATACAAGGATTATGTGTTGGTCATTCTTTTCGTTAAATATATCAGCGATAAAAAGCGTAATGACGAATGTTTCGATATAGATATACCTGAAGGTTGTTACTTTGAGGATTTTGTCGCTCTCAAAGGTAACCCGAATATTGGGGAGGAGATGAATAAAAAGATGGCTGCTCTTGCCGAGGCTAATCAACTTGGTGGCGTTTTTGTAGCCGATTTTGAAGATGACACCAAGCTGGGCAAAGGAAAGGATAAAGTTGAAACTTTAAGTAAACTTATTGCCGTTTTTCAGAATGAGAACCTCAATTTTAGCAAAAATAGAGCGGCAGATGACGATCTTATAGGTGATGTTTATGAGTATCTGATGAAGAATTTTGCCACAGAGAGCGGTAAGAGTAAAGGCCCGTTTTATACTCCGGCCGAGGTCAGTCGTGTGATGGCCGAGGTTATCGGGTTAGGAAATGCCAAAAATGGGAAAAAGACGACTATCTATGACCCTACTTGCGGATCGGGTTCCCTGCTTCTTCGTGCTATGTGTGAAACTCCCGGTGGGGCAACTCTCTATGGTCAGGAAAAAGACAATGCTACTGTCGGTTTGGCAAAAATGAATATGATTCTTCATAATGAAATCTATGCCGATATCAGACAAGGCGATACGATTAATGATCCTCAATTTAAGGAAAGCGATCAGTTAAAGACCTTCGATTATATTGTCGCAAATCCGCCTTTTTCAACAAAGTCGTGGTTGAAGAGTGCAAAGTTCGAAGATGAATACCATCGTTGGGGCGAAGGCATTAAAATCGGTGTTCCGCCGGAAAAGAATGGCGATTATGCTTTCCTTCTCCATATCGTACGCTCTCTGAAACAGACCGGCTGTGCCGCCTGCATTTTGCCTCATGGCGTCCTTTTTAGAGGCAATGCCGAGGCTCAGATTCGTAAATATCTCGTTGCCGAAAAACGGTATATCAAGGGAATCATAGGACTCCCTGCCAACCTTTTTATGGTACAGGTATTCCGTGTATCATCATTATAGAAAAGTCGGAAGCAGTAGGGCGTAAGGGAGTGTTTATGATCGATGCCAAAGGTGGATATATCAAAGATGGAGCCAAGAATCGTCTGCGAGAGCAGGATATTCGTCGCATTGTCGATGTGTGGTAAGCACAACGCGATGTGCCTCATTATGCGCGCTTTGTGCCTATGGAGGAGATTGAACGCAACGATTACAATCTCAACATTCCTCGCTATATATCTGCTCCCGATACGGAGATTCTGCAAGATATCGATGCACACCTTCATGGAGGCTTGCCCAAACACGATATAGACCAACTCGATACCTATTGGGAGGTATGTCCGTCGCTTTGTGATGACCTCTTTTGCGACCATCCTACGCGCAAAGGTTACTATTCTTTGAAGTGTAACCCGGAGGCAGTGCGTGATGCTGTTACCGGGAATGTAGATTTCCGATGCAGCATATTTACATCACTGATTATCAGTGACCATTCATTTTAATCGGTACAACCTCTGTTTTGACAAATACACAGAATGCAGGGACAAATGCAAACCGTTGGATTTCATGGCTTTGCATATACGTGTTGTACCGCCTCTTTTCAGCCCTTTTGTGGAATGTCCGCTATCAGATACAAGGTACTGAATGATAGGACATTTCCGCAGGTATGTTACAGAACGCTTGTTGAATACAAAGGTAGTGGTTTTCTTGGGATTTCTGTGGTTTGCACTGAAATTTTGTACGAAAATATGTGATTGGCTTGAATAAATGTGGTAATATATGATTTATTCGTTTGAAAAAGTGTACTTGTTTAGATGTTATTCGCTGGAAAAAGTGTAATTTTGCATTGGAAGAATAAGATTGCGCCATGCTTAAAAGGAAAATAGAAACATATTTAACTAAGTGGAAAGAGTCTGAGGACAGAAAGCCCCTTGTGATAAAAGGTATCCGCCAATGCGGAAAGACATACATTGTCCAGAAGTTCGCAAGAGAAAATTATGAGAGTGTGGTCTATATGAACTTCATACTTGAACCGGATAAGAAGTCCGCCTTTACGGGTAACATAGATGTCGATACCATTATTCTCAACCTTTCTGCTTTGATTCAAGGCAGTCGTTTCGTTGAAGGGAAAACCTGCATTATCCTTGATGAGATTCAGGAGTGTAAGGAGGCAAGGACTGCTTTGAAATCATTTCATATTGACGGGCGTTTCGATGTTATTGCTACTGGTTCTCTTTTGGGTGTGAAAGGCTACGGCAAAAGCAGGAAGAAAAACGAAGAGGAGGGACAAGATTCAGTCCCTGTCGGATATGAAACCGTGATAGATATGTATCCGTTGGACTTTGAGGAATTTCTATGGGCAAATGGAATCGGTGAGGCGGTCATTGATTCTGTCAAATCATGCTTTGAGAATGAAAAGGTTGTTCCCGATGGGATTCATAAGGCAATGATGGAGCTGTTGTATCGATATGTCATTGTCGGAGGTCTGCCGGAAGTGGTGAACTGCTTCCTTGAAACCAAGAATATCGAACTTATCTATAAGGCGCAGCGCAATCTTATTGCTGAATACGAAGAGGATATGGTTAAATATGCAGATGATGCGGACAAGCCTAACATCCGAGAATGTTTTGAATCTATTCCGAAACAATTAGCCAAAGAGAACAAGAAATTTCAATATTCCATCGTCAAGAAGGGTGGAAGGGCTTCGCAATACATCGGTAGCATCCAATGGTTGGAGGATGCCGGGATAGTTCGTAGATGTTATAATACGCAGATTACAGAACTGCCGTTAGAGGGTAATTCCATTAAAGATTGTTTCAAGGTATATACCACAGACATAGGTATTCTTATGGCTATGCTTGACTATGGCACGCAGGCAGATATTTTGAAGGGGAATCTTCTTGGATACAAGGGAGCTATTTTTGAGAATCTGATGGCTGATTTTTTGTGTAAGTCTGGGCAAAAACTATACTACTATCATAAGGATAGCGGGCTTGAACTGGACTTTTTGGTGAGATTCAAAGGCGAATGCGTTATCCTTGAAGTCAAGGCAAAGTCAGGAAAGGCAAAAAATATGACTACAGTTCTTAAAAACAAGGACGTATATCATGTTAAAAATGCAATCAAGCTGGGACAATATAATGTAGGACGTGAGGGGGATATACTCACTATTCCGCTTTATATGGGATTCCTTGTTGAAGACAAACTTGCGGAGGTTATCATTCCTGATGTTGATTTGAGTTTATTGACTACCATTTAATTATAAATAAAGGCATTATGATTATGGCAAAGCAGATATTAGTTGGAATCAGAGAGCAGGATTTGAACGAGGTAGCTCACTACCTTATGATATACCTCCCATACAATGAGGAGCTGTGTAGTTATACCGATAATTGGTTGGGTGAACTTTATGAAAACAAGTATCCTTTGGTCTCTAAGGGAATGTGGTCAGGTATAATTAACTTGAAAACGCATAAACTCCTGAATTGGAAGCAAGAGTATGGGAGTTTGTATTTTCAAGCTAAGGTATGTGATAGCGGAACCTATTTCTTGCTTGATAAAGACAAAAAGGTGATATGTAAAATTGCCGGTTATGTGCCTAATGGCTTAATACCTGAGGCGGATGATTGTGGAGATTATATCCGCTTAAGAATCAACTATGACGGTATGATAGAAAATTGGCCTAAGGAGCCAGACTTTTCCGATTTTATAGAGAATTCTGGAACCGTTGAGAAAATTGATACGAGCATTGAAGAAGAACCTATACTCGATACCAAAGTAGAGTTTACTTATAGCCAGCTGATGGCAAAACTGCTTCGTCTTCCTAAATACCTGCAGATGGAGATAGGAAAAGCGTTGATCGCTAATGCATCAGAAGGGTTTGAGGAGGAAGAAGAATAGTATTAACTGAACATGTTTTATAAGACATTTATTATGGATACATTAAGTCTCACCAAAATAACATCATTGTTCATCCTAACTTTAATAGAAAGAGACGATGAACAAAAGAAACAAATTTTGGAGACGCCAATAAATGGCTCGTGTATTTAAGGCTCGAATGATTCTTTATGCCGCTTATGGGCATTGTATCATTCGTAAGGATGGAAGCTATTATGAACATCCTCATTGGTTTGAGTTGGCTAAAGACAAATGGGCACAAGTTTACAAAACTACAGGTACTCCGTGTAGCTGTTGGATGTGTAGAGGATTTGAATATGACCGCAAGGAGTATAAGAAAGAGACTTGGCGGATTATTCGGGAATCAATGGAGTGATTTAAAGGGATAGGAACTAAATCTGTGCATTATGTGCATAGGTTCAGTTCCTTGCTTTTCGTGTAGGATTAAGAACCACTACCGGTATTCAGAATAAATATCTTGCAATGTATCATAAAATCCCCAGCCACAATCCGATACGCTATCAATAAGCTTTTCAATCCGTTCGTAATAACTGGCTAACAATCCGTTGAGAAAGATAAAGCGCATAGCCTTGTCGAAATTTCCCTCCAGTGTTGTATAGAACTGTTCCCACATATCGCCAAATTCAAGTGTGTATTCGCATCCTTGTTCGATATAGAACAACATAAAATCGGCAACAAAGGTAGGCTCCGGTTTTAGCTTTTGAAAATCGGAAATGACTTTTCTACATTTGGCAAATGACGGCTTTTCGGAAAATCCACGAGTTGGGAAGAACTCGTTTCGGATAGCTTTCTTACTCTTTTCCAATTCAGCATTACAATCTTGGGCAAGATAAAACTCCAGATAATCTTTTGCCTCTTTACGTGCATCATATAGTTCAAGAACAATATCGGTTATCTGTTCTTTTGTAAGTGACAACAGGTGTTTTTTTAGCTTTGCTTTTGACATAAATTAATTTTCCGTTGATTGTGTATTTACATTTCTGCTAATTACCAAACAATCCTTTCTCTTTCCATGTTTTGATTTCTTTATCAAAATCAGAAATATACTCCTTGTCTTGAATCAAGCAAAATTTATCATATTCGGCGTATGCCTTTTCTTTCGCTTGTTCGGCGGAAATGGTGTCAGCCTCATGATATTTATCATACTCATATAGGGTCAGGAAATCATCCAATTGCTTTTTCCAATCTGCCATTGTGGAAATGATTTGCCGTTCGGCACGAAGCTCGGCCAAATCAAGGAAAGCGGTTGAAAGACGATTGAAAGCAGAGGCCTCTTTGTCTGATAGGTAATTCTGGGCGATAATTGTATCCGACTTTTGAACTCTGCCGTCAGGAGCGTTTTTCCAAGTGGTAAGTCCCATGTGGGGCTTTTGGGCATCTGCTCTTGAATAGATGATTTCGGTTGCCGTTTGATGGGAAGTAGCCCAATACATCATATCTTGCACCATCTTGAAAAATTGCAGGGTAGTCTCAGCCTTAGGATCATAATCGGCACTACATTCGGAATAGACATCGGTGATTTTCTGATAATACCGACGTTCTGAAGCTCGTATTTCCCGGATACGTTCTAATAGGTCTCAAAATAATCTTTGCCAAAATGTTTACCCTGTTTCAAGCGTTCATCATCCAATACAAATCCCTTTATAATCATTTCTTTTAGAACCGATGTGGCCCAAATTCTGAATTGACTCGCTTGATAATTGCCCGCACGAAAACCAACGGCAATAACCGCATCCAAATTATATAACAATGTATCATCGTTCTTGCCATCAAGTTTAGTTGTTAGAATTTTTTGAATAACTGAATTTGCGTCCAATTCTCCGCTCTTGAATATCTCTTTCAGATGGTTGCTGATCGTATTCGTTTCAACACCAAACAAATTAGCCATTCGCTTTTGCGACATCCAAAATGTTTCATTATTGAAGATGACCTCTATACGACTTTCTCCCTGTTTTGTCTTATATAGCAATATATTGGATGATAAGCTATTGTCTATTAATTCAGGCGTTGATATTTCTTGTTTGAAATATTCTCTTGCCATCTGTACTTGTGGCTTCTTGCTATCAGCATTTTCAGCAATCATCAAACAAGCGATTCGTGATAGATGTATATTCTCAACCTTACGAAAGGAACCGGAATTTAGTTTGACCATCTCAAACGTAGGGTTAAAATGCTCGGTAGTGTTACAACCTTTCTTATTGGCTATGGCGATAGTTTTGTTTAGAGTACGATTGAATTTTGGGTATGTGCTATAGCCTAATGCGGTGCACAACTCACGAGAAGTCCAATACTCTAAACCTTTTGCGTCTCGCTTTTTAATCCGCTCAAAGTCGGATTGAATAGGGGATATGTTGTTCTCGTCTATCATTATTTCATATTGTAGGAGTTATACACTGCCAATCCTTTAATTGTCAATAGGTATTTCTGACGAGGATGATGGGGCTTGTCTGGGTAGAGCATAGAAACAAATCCCTCTTTTATGGCTGGATTGAGCGAGTATTCCATGAAATTCTCACGATTCTTTAATCCTACGGCTACCATCATCTCTTTGACTGATAATCTATTGTTTGCAAGTACCTTTATTAAACGGCTGACATTTTCATTATCTATCTGTAATGGATTATCAGAGCTTGTCGGGGTACTTATCGGGGTGCTTGTCGGGGTGCTTGTCGGGGTGGAGATGTCCATGTCTTTGGGTGCATCGACTACCATGAAACGATTCCTCAACTCATTGTTTTCTCCTATCAATAGATTGCGGAAGAATCGTTCTAAATACACAGACTCTCTTTTAATGCCTTTTTGTATGTTTTGATAATTGGATCTAACCAAAGCATTTCGGAAATACCAAGAATGATTGGCAAAAAGGTCGTTCTCGACATTGAATCCCATTGAGCGTAAATACTGGATGGTAAACACTGCCGTTGTTCGGGTATTGCCTTCTCCAAACGGATGAATCTGCCACAATCCGGATACGAATTGGGTAATATGACTTACTATTTGGTTTATATCCAATCCTGTATAATCAAACGTCTTTTCTTGTTCAAGGTCATATTCTATGGCTCTACGAATGTCGGGAGCAGATACATAGAACACCGTATCGCCACGAAGTACCCATTCTTTTTTGGTGATATTGTAATCTCTGATTTGTCCGGCAAACTTGAATACACCATCAAATATCCGCCGATGAATGGCGGCCAATCCGGCTACGGTAAAAGCAAATGAACGCTCATTCAATAGTTTGGTTATATTGGCGGAAACTTTATCGGCTTCTTCTGTTTCGTTATCCTTTTCAGTACGAATATCTTTTGAATCATAGTAACTCTTGATAAGTTGCTGTACTTCATCAATGGTTATCTCTCCCTCAATATGCTTGCGAGCAGTTTCAATAAGATATTCGGAGGGCTTCAAGCCATCTACCGCTTGAAGTCCTATTGCCGTTTGCCACGCATAGCCTTTTTCACGCTTTTGCGGCTCGTCTTGCTGGATGTATGATTCAAAGTCTATCATATTCTCTTTATTTGAATGCTTTATTTATCTTTTTTGTTAAGTCATAAAAATCTTTATATATATCACTTTCAATGGGTTGTTTTTTGAATTCTTCAATAAGTTTCTTTTTAATTTCATTCTTTGCAGATTTTTGTTCTTCTCCGGTTGCCATTATAGCTTTTTGAGCTAAATCAGGTTCATTCGCATATACTATACTGTATACACTTTGTGGAATAAGCCCTTCTATACATTGTTTGCCAGCTTGATTTTTTCCTATAGCAAGAAAATCTACATTTTCTTTAAATCCTATTGATGTAACAGCCTTTTTTACACTACTGAATCTATCTAAGTCAACAGTTACAACTACTTTCTTGAATTTCTTTTTTATAAAATTCATGAGTATATTGTTTTTTATATTATCAGCTCCGTCATAAGGGAAAACCTCAATATCTGAAGATAAAGCATTGTTCCCATGAATATTATTTTGTAAATATGTCATATATTCTTTGTCAATAATCCCTTCTACGAGCAGAATTTTAGAATTCTCGCTAAATATAATATCTTTCATCGGACCAAAATCTGTTTGATTCACTCCTAATGCAACAGCAAAAGGTTCGTACCATTTTTCAGAATGAGTGTCTATGATATGAGAACTAGCATCTTTACTTTTAGGTTTTGTATCTCGATCTATTAGTATATTGGAATATGGTGATTTAAAGCTTAATAAATAGGGACTATGTGTGGTAGTTATTATCTGAATTTGAAGTTCGTTTGCTAAATCTTGTAATATTCGTCCAAATTCAGCTTGTGCTTGAGGATGTAAAAAACATTCAGGCTCTTCTATGAGAATTATAGGGGTTATACGATCTGAATCAATGATTGTTTGCTGTGCTCTTTTAGCATTTAATAGATTTAAAAAAATCAATGTCCTGTTCTTTGTGCCACTTCCCCAATCATCTAATGATACATCAGTATCTCTTTCTTTTAAAGAAATATTTATGGTTTCTCTTTCAAAGTTTAATCCTTGTGTTGATAAACTTACCTCGTATTTATCTTCTAGATTACCTAATAATTCAGTGAGTTCTGTTTGGTGATTCTTGAGCGATTTTTGAACTATTTTTACAAGTTCTTCTTTTTTCTTGTTTATGGCTTCAAGATCGGAATTACTTATGAAATTAGTAACTCTATCCATACTATTATCGAATGGATTAAAATCAGAAGATGTTGAGTTATGAAAGATTAAACAGTCGGTACTTTTTAATCTTTTAAGAACTTCTTGTTGTTGGTAATTGTCTTTTACTTCATTTTCGCCTAAAAACACACTGTATTTAGATTCGTTTTTGGCTGTTTTGGTATAATTTATCTGTAAAGTTTCACACTCAGCGATTGTGAAATTTGTCGTATCCTTAAATATTAAATCTGTTAAAAATTTATAAATAGCAGCGTCGCTATCTTTATGAATTTCTAATGTTATATTGATAGATATATCTTCTTTTGTATCTTTTTTCCAACTAGTAATTTCATCTTTCCAATCAAATCCCTCGAAACCTAAAATCGAACCTCCTCGTAATCTGAAGCGCATACCTTGATTTAAAATACCACGTATTGCTCTTATTACATTGGATTTTCCTGCATTATTTTTACCACTGATAGCAGTATAGTATCCATTAAAATTGAGCTCTACATTTTCTAATGTACGGTAATTTTGTGCAATAATTTTCTTGATAATCATTTTTTTCTTTAATATTATATTCAACATGTTGTTCTGCGGCAATAGAATATGAATTCTTTTGTATTTCATATTGTTTGACGCTTCTATTTATGGAGTAATGTGTATAATTACCATTGTCAGTCCATTGCTCACATTGACGGATTACAGTTTCTAGGGCATTGGCTGCTTCCTCAGGTGGATATTTATATTTCTTCAATAACCTTTTTATCATTTTGCGCATTCCTGCCCGTGCCGATTCCTTCTTTTGCCAGTCTATGGTTCTGTTTTTCCGCAGAGCTTCAGTCAGTTCTTTGGTCATTGCGACTAATTGTTCGTTGGTGTAAAAATCGTGAACTGCTTGCGGTTTAGTGAGTGCGTCATAGAATGATTTCTCTTCTGCTGTTAATCCTAATTCATTACCTTTTGTTTCTGATTCTGAAATTTCTGCTGCCAATTTCAGTAGCTCTTGGATGACTTCCTCATTAGTCAGCAATCCTTTCAAGTACGAAGAAAGGGATTTGTTCAGTAAATCTGAAAATTTCTCCGCTTGAATAAGATTTGTCTTTTGGTAGATTTGTACTTTCTCAGCCAATAATTTTTTCAATAACTCTATGGCGATATTCTTCTCTTTCATTTTGGCTATTTCTTCCAAGAATGCCGGGTCGAACAATGAAAATTCAGCTTTTACATTTGAGAAAAGATTGATTACGCCATCACTCTTTACGCTTTGTTTCAAAAGCTCTCCAATCCTTGCGTTTATTTCCCTTTTTGAAACTTTGCCTTTGCCCGTCATTCGTGAAAGGAGCGTGCGTACCGTTTCAAAGAATGCGGCTTCAAAGCGTTGTGCTTCGTCAAGCAAACTGCGGCAAAGTGTAATGGAATTGTGCAGCAGTGTTGCTTCTTTCATAAACAACGGTTGGATATCTTGTTTATCTGGGGATATGATGAAGTTTACTCCTCCTTTTATAATTTGTGCACGGTCTGCATCAGTACCTTGTTGAAATTGGCTATAATTGTAACCGTGAAACATATCTCGACAGATTTCCAGTTTCTCTTTGAATTTGAGCAATGCTGTTTCTTTTATATTTGGATTACCGAAATTCTGTTGGTCGCGCCCGGTATAATCGCGCATAGCTTCTTTCAATGCTTTGGCAATACCGATATAATCCACAACAAGACCTCCGGCTTTTCCATCAAATACTCGATTGACACGGGCGATGGCTTGCATCAGATTATGACCGCTCATCGGTTTATACACATACATTGTAGCCAATGAAGGTACATCGAAACCAGTCAGCCACATATCCACAACAATGACGATTTTCATGGGGGCGTCGTTGTCTTTGAACCGTTTGGCTAACTCCTTCTTGTATTGCTTGTTGCCAATAATATCGTGCCACTCTTCTGGGTCTTTGTTTCCGCTAGTCATTACCATTTTCACTTTTTCGGTCCAATTGGGGCGTAGTTCAAGTATTTTGTGGTAAATCCTCATGGCTATCGGACGCGAATAGGCTACAATCATGGCTTTTCCTGTCAATTCATATTGGCGGTTTTCTTCGTAGTGTTTTAAGATGTCTTTACAGAGAGAATCAATTGTTGCCGGAGCACCCAGAATTTCTTCCAAATGTGACATCTCTTTCTTGCTCTTTTCAATCTGTTCTTCTGTAGTACCTTCCGCAGCCAGTAACTCATATTCATCGTCAATGGCTTTGAGCGTGGCTTCGTCCAAGTTCAGGTTGATAACTCTTGATTCGTAGTAAACCGGACATGTTGCACCATCTGCAACTGCCTGTGTCATATCGTAAACATCAATATAATCGCCGAACACTTCCACCGTATCTTTGTCTTTGGTGGAAATGGGTGTACCTGTAAAGCCGATATACGAAGCATTGGGAAGTGCATTATGAATAATTCGTGCTGTACCGATAGATACCTTTCCTGTTTTCTCATCCACCTTTTCTTCAAATCCATATTGTCCCCGATGCGCTTCATCTGTCATGACAACAATGTTTCTGCGTAACGATAACGGTTCTTCCGATTCCTCGAACTTTTGCATAGTGGTGAAGATAATCCCATTCGCCTCTCTTCCTTCCAACAAATCTTTTAAATTATTACGACTTGTGGCTTGTTGGGGTATTTGTCGTAGAAACTGTTGGCATTTAGCGAATTGTGTGTATAGTTGATCATCTAAATCATTGCGATCTGTAATCACAACAATAGTAGGTTGTTGCAATTCCTCTTGCAACAGGTGGGCATAAAAGACCATTGATAAGGATTTACCACTACCTTGTGTATGCCAAAATACGCCAATTTTTCCATCATTATCCGTAGCCCGTTTGGTTCTTTCTACAGCCTTTTTTACAGCAAAATACTGATGATAGCCTGCAAGGATTTTGGCTGCTCCTGATTCGTCTTTTGAGAAACAGACGAAGTTACGGATAATGTCTATCAATCGTTCTTTAGGAAATATGCCTTCAAAAAATGTGTCATAGTCAGCAAATTCTTTGCTTTCGTAATGCCCGTCTTTGGTTTTCCATTCCATATAACGGTCTTCCTTGCCAGTGATGGTTCCGGCTTTGGAACAAGCCATATCGCTCATTACGCAAAAGACATTGTAAATAAAGAGTGACGGGATTTCCATCATATAGTTACGCAACTGTCTGTATGCTTCTGATGCATCTGTCTCTTCCCGCGAAGGCGATTTCAATTCAATAACGACCAATGGCAATCCGTTTATAAAGACAACTAGATCGGCTCTTTTCTCGGAATGTTCCACAAAAGTCCATTGATTAATTATCTGGTATTGGTTGCGTTCTACGTTCTTATAATCGATTAGATATACTATTTCATGGCACATCTCTTTACCATTATGGTAGGAGACTTCGATGCCGTGTTGAAGATAGTCCATAAACAGCTCGTTCTTCTGTATCAAACTTATCATTTCTATGCCTGTTTCGGCATTTGAAACGATGTGGTGTGTTATATGTATAATATCCGTATTGCATTCTAATTAATAAATTTACGATGTGATAGTTTTACATTCGTTTGGTTAACCATAGCATAGTGCATGGTTGTGTCTATCTTGACATGACCCAAAAGTCGTTGCACTTGCTCTACTGGCATACCTTTGTCGATAGCCATTGTGGCAAGCGTGCGACGGAACTTATGCGGGTGTACGCGTACAATTTTGGCTTGTTTGCCTATCTTTCGCAAGCGTGTTTCTACCCCCGAGATTTCCAGTCGGTTGTGTGGTTTGGCTAACGAAACAAACAATGCCTTGTTACGGTCTCTTCGGGTGGCAAGGTATTGTTGGAGGTGGATTTTTGCTTGCGCATTGAAATAAACGATGCGTTCCTTATTTCCTTTACCAAACACGATGCACTCACGTTCATTGAAATTAATATCCTCTTTGTTGAGTTTGACCAGTTCGCCCACGCGCATTCCTGTAGAAGCTAATAAGTCGATGATGGCAGGGTCGCGAATCTCTGTACAATGGTCGCGCAGATGTTCTAAGTTCTCATCGGACAACACTTCCTTGACCTGAGTTCCGGTTTTTACTTTATGAATCCTGCGAACCGGACTTTTGATGATGTAGTCCTCCTCTTCGAGCCAAGCAAAGAACGAAGAGAAGATTCGTCGGATATTATCTATTGTGACTTTACTCGATTTGTTCTTTCGTTGAAACACTGCCAAGTAAGCACGAATGTCTTCGGTGGTATAATCAACGACTTTTTTAGGCATCTTCTTAAAAAGTTGCCTAATGGTTGAACCGTAGTACTTGATAGTCGGTGTTGTGCATCCTTCTACCTGTTTTGCGGACAGAAAGACTTCAAGCAGGCGTTCATTTGTTGCGGAATCTTCATGCAATTTTTCGCCGTCTTCTGTAATTGTGTATTTGCTAACGATTTGTAGCAAAGCACTATTTAGTTGAGCTATTTGATCCACACTTAATACTTCTGTCATCGCATTACTGATTTCTTTAATTAATTTCTCTTTCATATTCTTCATTTTTAGGATTGGCTTGCAATGAAGAATATAGCGAGTTTATTTTATCGTGAATCCGATACTTGTTAATTGCTTTCTGATTTCCTCTTCCATTTCGTGGGATTGAGCAAAGAGTCCGGAAAGTTCTGTAGTCAATCGTTCCATCTTTTCTTGGAAAGGTTCTCCGTCATCTTCCGTTTCTGCTATGCCGACATATCGCCCCGGAGTGAGGATATAATCCTGCTTTGCTATATCTTCAAGGGTAACTGTTGCGCAGTAACCTTTTTCGTCCTCCAATGTACCATTGTTAAAGTCATCGAAAGTTTTCGCTATTTTTGCAATATCCTCTTCTGATAACTCTCGCAATTTACGCGTGATCATTGTACCCATATTACGAGCATCTACAAAGAGGACTTTCCCAGTTTGCTTTTTGTTACGGTTCAAGAACCACAAAGACACAGGGATACCTGTTGTGTAGAACAACTGTGAGGGCATAGCTACGATACCCTCCACCAAGTCGGCTTTCAGAATATTTTCACGAATCGTTCCTTCGCCACCGCTTTGGGAAGAAAGAGAGCCATTTGCCAGTACCATGCCGATGCGTCCTGTGGGTGAAAGATGGTGTATCATATGTTGCAACCATGCAAAGTTGGCATTTCCTGCCGGAGGAATACCGTATTTCCAACGAACATCCTCTTGCAACTTATCTGCTCCCCAATCACTAAGATTGAAAGGAGGATTGGCAAGGATGAAATCAGCTTTCAGGGTGAGGTGTTGATCATCGAAGAATGTGTCGGCATTGAATTTGCCCAAATCGGCTTCAATTCCTCGTATTGCCAAGTTCATTTGCGCCATTTTCCATGTAGTAGGGTTGCTGTCTTGTCCGAAAACAGAGATGTTGTTGATGTTTCCTTGATGCCGTTCGATAAACTTTGCCGACTGTACGAACATACCACCCGAACCGCAAGCTGGGTCGTACACACGACCACTGTAGGGTTGCAACACTTCAACCAACGTGCGAACAATGCAAGCCGGCGTGTAAAATTCTCCGGCAAGTTTGCCTTCTGCTTCTGCGAATTTGGAAAGACAGTATTCGTAGGTACGTCCAAGAATGTCTTTTGAATCACCATGTTCTTTCATTTGGATGTTGGTAAACAAATCGACGATATCTCCTAAACGCCTTTTGTCTAACTCGGGACGTGCAAAGTTTTTCGGGAGAATCCCTTTTAAGCGGATATTCTCTTTCTCTATCAACCGCATCGCATTGTCAATGACAGTTCCTATCTCTGCCGTATGAGCAGCTTGGGCAACAACGCTCCATCTTGCTTCTTGCGGAACGAAGAATATGTTTTCAGAAGTGTATTCGTCTTTGTCTTCTTCAAAGCCATCATCTTCTTCTAACAAAGCGTTGTATTTCGCTTCAAATCTATCGGATATATATTTAAGAAAAATAAGTCCTAAAACTACTGATTTATATTCAGAGGCATCAATATTCCCTCTTAACAAGTCAGCCGCTTTCCATATTTCTTTTTCAAAACCGATTTCTACTGTATTTGTTTTTGCCATATTATTTATTTTCGTTTATTAATTCTTTCACATCAGTATTCAGAATCTGAGCTATCTCGAACAGAACTTCTAAACTTGGTTGTCGTCTGTTGCAAACATAAGCATTGACTATACAGAAACTTTTGCCAAGTTTCTCTGCCAGCCAAGTCTGCTTGATTCCTCTTTCTTCAAGCACTTCTTTTATCCGATTCATGGGTTTATCCATTGTTTTATTTTTATATCGTCAATTCGAATACAAAGATATAAAATCTTATGCTATATAAAGAGAAAAGGAGAGGAAAAATCCCCTCCTTAACCCTAAACCATGTATCAAACATTCAAATCCTTCAGTGCTAGTGCATAATTGGGACAAAAGCCGTCCATTATACACTTCAAGCCAAGAGTCTGATAATACTTGTAGTCATCGTCCTCGGTACAGAGGTATTTGTAACCGTAGCGTGGCGTGTACTCCTTGAAGAACCGAGCCAAATCTTTTAGGCTTTCTTCTTGGTTCTTCTTGAAGTTGCTGCGCACAATAATGATAGACCAGTCGGGGAAGTTGCCTCTTCCACAGCTATACTCCCAGAAGCGGATATAGCAGTCTAAGTCACGTTCACGGATGTCCACACAAAAGCCATTGGCATTTTGCATCACGCTACAACTGTTTCTGTAGCCGAACTTCTCACACAAGTAGAGATTGAAATCAAGAATTAAATCTTTTTGAATCATAAATAATTGAATTTAAGATGTTAATAAAAATGGGTTATAAATGAAAGCCTCGCTTGCGCTTAGCCTTTTTCTTTTTCATCAGGCGATTGAACTCTGCTTCTTCTGTGGCAGTGGCATCGTAGGATGAGCAGCCGTTTAGCAAGCCGAGACTGAAGTCAAAGCTGTTATCGGAATGGGGTACGCTTTGTTGTATCTCTTCTTTCTGTTGTTTAGGCTCTTGTTTGGCAGACTCCAACAAGGATGCACAAGCATTCTCTTCCAGTCGTTTGTCGATATTCAAGTAGCTGAACTCTCGACTTATTTTTGAGCCGGAGAAAGAAAAACCGTTATGCTCAAACTTGACACCCTGTATTTCTCGTGTAGTCCTACTGACTTTGAATTTCATATCAATGTCACGGTCTGCAAGTGTATCTTTCAAATCTTCCCAACTATGAGCTTTGGGCAGTTCTTCTTTCAATGCTTTGTATATCTCATGCTTTGCCTTGTCATAGGGGCGTAAGCGTTCCTCTTTGATATGGTCTTTACCATTGGCAAAGTGCAAGCGATATTTGGCGGTCAGCATTTTGCATACTTTCTCATTCCTGCGGAAGTCATTCTTGTCGCTAATCGCCTTGCCGTCATTGTTCACTCGGTTGAATACGATATGGCAATGCGGATGCTCACGGTCGATATGCCGGGCAATGATATATTGCGTATTTTCAATACCCATTAGTTTCATATAGTCGTGCGCTATACTCAGCATCAGGGCATCATCGGACTTTAATCTTGCGCTGTCTTCCGGTGAGAAGTTGAGTGAAGTGTGTCCGACAATATTCTTTACCTTATCATTGAGTAATGCTTGTAACTCAAATTGCTCTGCCATCTGTTCGGGTGTACCTTCTACTCCGACTGCTTCCAATAGCTTGGATTTTTCCTCTTTGAGGACATAGCGGACGCAACCACCGAATGACGTTCCTTTAGTCTGTTTACCTATCATCTTTCAGTCGTTTTATAAGTTGATTAATGTGTTGAACCATTTCCTCACATCTGTCCGCAACGGCAAAGAAACCGTAGGTGTTTGCCTGTCTTGCCAACTGGTTAAGATTGGTGCTTTCGCCAATCAGTTGCCGGATGATGTGGATATGCTCTTGCGTGATTCGTTCACGTACCGAACCGCTCTCGATGAGTGAACGGATGACTTCGCTTTGAGTTTGCTTGCTCCGTCTGCAAAGCGCACCAAGTCATGCGTGTTGTTGATATGACAGACGGAGTGTTATTGTATATTTCTTTTCCATTTGAATCTGTTTTTAGTGAATAATTTGTGACCATCGGGAGCCGCCTCCTCAGACTTTTTGAGGAGCAAGTGGTCGGGAAATGTAATACACCGACATTAACTTGCTACAGTAAAAAAGTCTCGATTCCTCTCCCTAAGTTCAAAGTCTGAATCCTCGTTTCTTGGGTGGTGAAACCTTCGGTTGTGGAATGCCTTGTTGTACGCTGACGAGCTTTAAATCGAATGTTTCTATTAGTGCTTTCAAGACCGGATTCTTCCTTATCATTTGTTGAAGGATGGCTTCATCAGGCTTCACTTTGAGTAGATAATCGGCTATGTCGTACCCCTCTTTTCGCTCGTTTTCGGTGGCGTTGGCTTCCAGATAATCGAACATTCGCACCTCAATTCCGTAGCTTTTCATCAGCCCGATTTTGCTCTGCCAATAGTCGGTCGCTCCCAAGTCAGGGAATAACACAACGTTTCTTCCTGCTAGAACAGATAGGCTGTTGGCATTGAAACAACCGTTCTTTCCACCTGATGCTATCCATAAGAATTGCGGCAGATAGTAGGAAGCGATGAGTGCTGTTTTCTCGCTTTCGACCAGTGCAACAGGACGGCTTTTGTCTTCAGGAAGCAGATGTTCACCAAAGAAGCATTGCTTCAAATTGTAATCGCCCTTGTGCAGTACGGAGTGTACCCACGTGACATGATTGTACGGTTCTTTTATCCGCTTACCTGTTTCGGAATTGTAAAGCATTATCTTACCCGTGCGAACTTTATTCTGATTGTCCGTCTGCCAGAATACGGTTGCACCGTCCCAATACTTGGATGTGCCAACCTTGTATCTCTTCATTAGCTTTAATGTTTCTGCCTCTCCGAACTGAGCCGATAGAAACTGAAACAACTTGTTCGCAGGATAGCCACGCAATGATTGGTTGACTATATCCAAATCTATGTAGGACGTGGCTATTGGTTGTGTTTCCTTAATAGGAACATAGCTTCTGAAACTATTCTCATTCTCCGCAAACTTGTCTTTCTCTAACGGGTTCTGCTCAAAGTAATCACGAGGCGTGAAGTGATAACCGCATTTCTGCTCATGGTCACAACGTCCCACGTACTCTGGGAACTGGATTTGCTTCTCCGTATCAATATACTTGGAAAAGCATCTTTGGCGGTGGCAATTCGGGCAAGTGTGCCGAGTGCTGACACCTTTGTAGGGTTCTAATATGAATCTATGTGTACTCATTGTATATTCCTTTTTGATGTGTCACTTTTGTCGTTATTGTCGTTTTCGCTTGGAAAGTGTCAAACCGACAAAAATGTCACGGGTTAATCTTTGAATATTCTCCATGCTTCTCTTTGCGGAACAATGTCCCGATGTTGTCATTGAGAAAGCGTTGAAACGTCCGTTCCTTCATTCCGTTCTGCTCGGCTATCTGTATAGCTTGGGCAGTCGTAAAGGATGGAGGAAGCAGATTGACTATCGCCTGTTGTTGACTATTGAGCGCATTTTCATTGAGGATATTTTGAACGCTCAATGCGGATTCCTTGAAATACTCTGTCAGTTTGATGGCTCGTTCCACCGTCAACAGGTCTATACAAGTTTTATCACACTCTCCGCAAGTCCATCGTGCTAATTGGATAATCAAACAGAAACGGATGATGTATATCTCCAACTTGCAATAGATACTCACGATAGTGTCGTTTGTCTCTCGGTCGCACAATTCTGAGAAGTGGTGCTGCCATTCGTAAAGCCGTCTCTTGGCATCCTCCGTGAAAAGAAGAATCTGCGGTTCTATCTCTCCAAACTCATTGAGGGCATACTCCTGTTGTATCAGCTTGTCAATAATGGCATTCCACTCTTGTTCGATGTTCTCCGGCAATTCCTTGTCATTCCAACGTGCTTTCTGTTGCAGAGTGGGCATCACAAACAGAATGCGGTCAATGAATCCGTTACTGGAACGTTCACCCTTAGCCAGTTCACTGAGAATCTTCTTTTGGATAGTACCAATAACTGAGATATACGGTCGCTTGATGAAGATTGAACTCTTGGCATTCTTACGGTCGGATATAGTGGTCTTGGCACTGAACACCGACAGCCAGAACTGTTCTTCTGAACCGTTGTTGTAGCGGTTGAAGTTCTTGAACCAAGCGGATAACTCGTCAGCCCACAAGCACAAACCACGTTTGTTTTGCGCATGAATAAGGCTCAAGCCTTCTGGTGTTGCATCCGAAATCAAGAAACGTTTACGGACTGGTTCCTGTGGAAATTGTTCTTCACCGCTTTCTGTACGTTCTTTACGGCTCATACTCATCAGTTCATCATACTTTGCAAGTGCTTTTTCAAAGACTTGATTCTGCTGATAGTCGTAATCAAGAAACGGTTTCATCGCAAAACTAAGCGGATGGCTTTTGTTTGCTCCCGGTCTTCCAATCAATGCCATATACAGGATAGGGCTTTCTACCCAGCCTTGCTTGATTTGGGCAAGATGCGTGTTACCGATGCCAACTGCAATCGCTGTAAGAATTGCAGAGGCAATGTAGTCGGTAGGGTAATTATGGCATTCGTGTACCTCACTGATGATGCGTTGGATTTTTGTCGGAAATATGCTGATTGGGAAATCAGTGCCAGCCAATCGCATACTTAAATCAACCGCTTCGTCAATAATGGATGCCGGATTAATAGAATATGTATCCATACCCACAGCCATTAAAGTTTCACAGATGATTTGGGCTTATGACGGACACCGCCTTGCATATTGGCAAGTATTTCTTCGTATGTTTGTTCGGAAGTCTTTCTTCGCCCATTCTCAATCCAAGCCAGAAGTTCGTCCTCATAGAAATAGAGCTTCTTACCTTTCTTATAGGCAGGAAGCAGCCCTTTGCGTACCAATGTATAAATGGTAGGCTTGGCTTTTCTGATAATACGGCAAGCATCCTCAATTTCAACCAACACGTGTTTGTCTGATGCAGGTGGTTGAAGTTCCGACACCATTTTTTTCAATTCGATGATCTGTTCGGTCAAATAACCTACCGCTTCGGGCAGCTTATCAAATGTTACTGTTTCTTTTTGCATACGTCGTTCGTTTTTAATTGTTCGACGGCAAAGGAAACAGGTGTTTCAATGGTGGAATCATTCACCAAAATATAACTGATGAATAACTTTTTGATGGTGATTAGTCGTGATTACAAGGAATTTAAGTACCTTTGTGGTACGAAATACCAATGGTTATTGAAGCTATAATATTAATTTGTTGTTTATGATACCGCAATTTGAAGAAATAAGGATACAGGCATTGAAAGAATTAAGCTCAGGGGTTGTTATGAGAGCGAGAGAATTACGCATTCCTCTGGCTAAGCATTTTGGACTGACAGAGGAGGAAATGAATGCTTGGTATCCGTCCGGTAATGGCGAAATATTCTTAGATCGTATTTCGTGGGCTTTATCGTATCTTTTTATTGCAGGTCTTGTAGAGAAACCTCAAAGGGGAGATTATAAGATTAGCGAAAAAGGCTTGTCTATGCTTTCTTCATGTACAGAGGAACAAATAAATGAGTTCGTCAAAGTAGCTGTAAATGCGAAAACTCCAAAGAAAGATAAAAACAAGGAGACAAGCAATATTGCTTCCCATGTGGAAAATGATGAACGTACACCAGAAGAAGAATTAGCTGATTCTTATGACAGGATAAAGCAGAATGTGCAGTCTCAAATTCTGACAACTATATTAAGCAAGCAACCGAGAGAATTTGAAAGGTTAGTCGTGAAACTGCTTCAAGCAATGGGGTATGGTGGCGAGGTCAAAAACTCTGGTATAGTAACGAAACTTTCTAATGACGGTGGTATAGACGGTATTATTAAAGAAGATATTTTAGGCTTCAATCATATTTCCATACAGGCAAAACGGTATGCCTTAGACAATAATGTAGGTCGTAACGAGGTTCAAAGTTTTGTGGGAGCTGTTGCCGGAACGCCATCCAAGAAAGGGGTATTCATCACTACCTCTGATTATACTAAAGGTGCGATGCAGCGTGCCGAGCAACTTGAATATGAAAGAGTTACGGTTTAAACGGTAGAAAAGCCTTTTCTCGCTTGTTTTTCAGGTCCGAAACCGTACATTTTTCCACTCTTTCCTCTTGAATCAGAACCAACGGGAAAACTCCCTTTTCCCGTCCGAAGTCCACCTGTTTTCTATCCGTTGCGAAGGTACAAAAATAAGTGGAATTTTCACCAACTGATGTCAACTAAAAGCAAGATGCACTCACGAAGATTTTGCAGCCAAAAGAAAAAAACAGGTGGTGTTATTTCTGGATTTTTGTAAATCGGGTTTGGTTCGTCTGGCGCAGCTATCTCTTTTCTTCCCTTTGTTCTGACTTTACTTTATTAGGCGTATATATGAATACGGGGATAAAGTAAAGTCACTTTCGATATAAGTCTATGTTGCGCCGTTGCTGCTGAAAATTGAAAAGATGTAGAAAAAGTGTAGAATTGAAAGATTTATTTCTATGGAAAAGTGTATATTTGCAGTGTCAAATCTTTTAGAAAAGTGTAAAAGCGATGCTGTACAGAAAGATCCGGTCAGATATAGATGACCACCTCAGGTCCAATGAGGACAAGATTCTCCTTATTGAAGGAGCGAGGCAGATAGGCAAGTCTTACATCATAAGAGATGTAGGGACAGAACTCTATGACAACTATGTAGAGATAAATTTCGTGGAAGACGATGCAGGCGACAAGATATTCAGGAATGTCCGCACCACGGAAGAGTTTTACCTGAACTTAAGTATGGTTGCAGGATCCAAGCTGGATAGATATGAGAACACATTGGTCTTCATTGATGAGATTCAGCATTATCCGCAATTTCTGACTATGCTCAAGTTCTTGAGGCAAGAACACCGGTATCGGTTTATCAGCAGCGGAAGTCTGTTGGGAATTGCATTGAAAAAGACTGTTTCGGTACCGGTCGGAAGTATTATTCCCAGGAAAATGTACCAGCTGGACTTTGAAGAATTCCTGATTGCAAATGATTTCGGCGAGGATGCGATTGCGCATCTGAGACAATCCTTTGAGCAGAAACAGCCTTTGGCTCCGGCGGTTCACGATAAAGTGCTTGGTCTTTTCAAAAGATATCTGCTCGTGGGAGGCATGCCTGATGCGGTAAATGAATATTTGAACAGTCATAATATCGTCAAAGTGAGAGAGGTTCAGGAGGCCATCAGAGAATTGTATGGTGTCGATGCTTCCCGTTACGAAGAGGACGCTGCCAAGAAACTGTATATCCGCCGTATCTATGATATGATTCCTTCTCAGATGGAGAACAAGAAGAAGCGGATTGTGGCAAAAGATATATTGGACAGGAAAGGCGACAGATTCAGCAATTACGTGGAGGAGTTTGAGTACCTGATCAATTCAGGTATTACGATACCATCCCATGCAATCAGTAATCCAAAATATCCCTTGGCAGAATCCCAGCAGAAAAATTTGTTGAAGCTGTACATGAACGATGTAGGTATGTTTACTTCCCAGTTGTATCATTATAATATCCAGCCAATACTGAACGACATTGCCAGCATTAACCTTGGCTCTGTCTATGAAAGCGCTGTTGCCCAGGAACTGAAAGCACATTACGAAAAACTGTTCTACTACGACAACAAGCAGAAAGGGGAGGTTGATTTTCTTGTTGATGACAGCGACACCATGAGTGTCCTGCCTATCGAGGTCAAGTCCGGAAAGGATTATACGGTTCACAGTGCATTGGACAACCTGATGACAATTCAGGACTACCATATTGTTTCATCTATTGTTCTCTCAAACGAAAGGGAAATAAAAACAAAAGGAAATATTCTTTATCTCCCGATTTACTATGTTATGTTCTTGGAGAACAAGATGCCGGGAAGAGAGAATCTGTACTTCTAAGTTTAATACGAATTGAATGTTTACAACGAATATAAAAGATATATAGAAAGAACCTTTATATTAGGAATAGGACTGTGTCAAAATAGGCGAGCCATCTCTTATCTTTCCTTATTTTGACTTTACTCTATTGATTGTATATAGGAATACAGGGATAAAATAAAGATTTGTTAGAGTATTGTCGCCTGATAAATCAATCTTAATTATCAAGGCTTCATTGTATATCAATGTCCGCACTCAAGGGTTGCGCTATGATTTTTTACAGTAAAGGGTCAAGAGTACAAATCGAATAAGTGTTAGCATTTGCACTTTCTCCACTATGGGCAGCACCAGTCTACTTTGTTGTCGGGGATTGGTACAGTTTTGTGTATCAATAACGACCTCGTAATAAACTGTTTTCCTTAAAGAAATTTGCTGGTCTTCAAGAAAATCCGTAATTTTGCACCATCAATTAAATAAAAACATAAAGTTTATAATGCAGCAAAAAAGAATGAATAACTGGAACACCGTATCGAATCGAGGCATAAAATGTCTTGAGGGATTGTCGTGTGTCCATACTTCAGGCATTGGAGCATTCTATACTTTTGGAGACATTTTCCGACGAACGTTTGATAGACCATCGGGGATACGATGATGCTAGTATCCTGTTGAAACGATAAATTAAAACCGTCGGAGAGTCCTTACCAAACTTTTCGACGGTTTTTATTTATGCCTTGTGGTGACGTTTGCACGATGTGTTTCTCTCCGTCAATTCCGTCCACGGGCTGAATTGTAACGTATTATTAACCGCGCAGTGATGCGCATGAATGAAAAGATTATGAATTACAAATTTGACGGAAGCAGGGTGTTCTTTACATCCGACACCCACTTCAACCACACCAATATTATCAGGTTCTGCAACAGGCCTTTCAAGGATGTATCGCACATGAATGAAACGATTATCTCTAACTGGAACCGCGTGGTCGGTCCGGAAGATATCGTGTTCCACCTGGGTGATTTTTGTCTGGGCGGTTCTGCCGAATGGGTAAATGTACTGAACAGGCTGAATGGGAAAATATACCTTATTTCCGGCAACCACGACATAAAGAACCTGAGGCAGAATTACACGAAATACTTCGAACTGATAGTGATGCAGATGTATATTGAGGTGGATAAACAGAAAATTTATTTGAATCACTGTCCGTTCCTTTGCTATGGTGGCTCATACAATGGCACATGGCAGCTTTTCGGACATGTGCATACCAGCAGACACAACACTGGGAAGGACGCTCCGAGGCTAAAGATGCTTTTTCCCACGCAGTATGATGTTGGAGTAGATAACAACGATTTCACCCCTGTCTCTTTTGCACAGGTGAAGGCAATCATCGAAAAGCAGATTGAACAATCAAAGAAAGGAGAACAATAAGATGAAGATACAATATATGAGTGATTTGCACCTGGAGTTCCAGGAGAACAGCAGATATTTGAAACATAATGAACTGCCTGTTACCGGCGATGTACTGGTTCTGTCAGGGGATATTTTCTATCTCAGGGATAAGATTGCTCCGTTGACGAAGTTCTGGAACTGGGCTTCGGAGAGCTACCGACAGGTGCTGATTGTCCCCGGCAACCATGAATATTATAACTATTCCGACGTGATGGAACGAGGCCTGCAATGGCGGTGGATGTTCCTGGAAAATGTCGGATACTATCAGAATCAGGTTGTCCGCATCGATGACACCGACTTTGTCTTGAGTACGCTGTGGTCACGGATCAACCCGAACGACGAGTATTTCGTGTGGAGAGGCATGAATGATTTCCGCCAGATCAAGTTCGACGGGAAGTTGCTACAGGTGGAGGAATTCAACCAGATGCACGAGACCTGTATCGACTTTATACGGGAAAGCGTCAAGAAGAGCACGGCGGCCCATATCGTTGTGGTTACACACCATCTGCCGACACTCCAAGTAGTGACTCCGCATCATAAGGGTTCCGTGCTGAACAGTGCCTTTGCCAGTGAATACGGAGAACTGATTGCCAATAGCCGGATTGATGCCTGGATCTACGGGCATTCGCATACCAACATCGACACTGTGATTGGCAGTACACGTATAATCTGCAACCAGATGGGATATGTGTTTGAGGATGAACACCTGATGAACGGATTTGATCCGGCAAAGTTTATTGAAATTTAATGGGCATACAGAAATGAACGGAATAAAGATTATAAACAGAAAGCTCCTTACCGATTTGGCGAAGGAGATTGGCCTGAATGCCTCGCATTTGGAGGCGTTGGGTGAAAGCCGCCAATGGGAAATTGTAGTTGATGGTGATATGCTTGAACGACTGGTTGAGATTCAACATCGGTTTGAGCGACTGGCTGTAATGGGCGACGATGAATACCGGGGATTCTATATCGAAGTGCCACGGCCTGTGCCGGAAGAGTGGGGGGGATGCCGAGGAATTGATCGCTTCGGGGGAATATGACAGTCGAGAGGCGTTCCTTGCAGATTGGCTTGCATTCAACCCGATGGAGACCCGGTGGTTCCATGTTGCTTCAAGCCGATACGGGGATTTCCGGTCAATCCGTGTTACGGACCGGAAGCGAACCCGCTTTATCATTACGAATGACTCCAAGTGTACAGATGTAGAACCAGATGATACGTGGTGCCGGGAGAATCTAACCCGCCTCTTTGATTATCTGGAACGGATGATTGATGTCATTGTCGCTAATCCCGACGGGTTCAACGATTACGTGGCGCATAACTTTCCGTACCAGCAGTGTACAGGACGGATTGCACAGAAGGATTTTAATCGCATAGTGCCGAATTTCAAAATTGAGGTGGAAGATAGGGAAACGGCCGTCAAGGCATTGGAGGACTCGGTGCACGGGCTTTCTGCCCCTCTTTTGGAAACCATGACCATACGTAACGTGAGTTCGACGAATTATAAGTACTTGTAATTTTGGTGATTAGCGAAAATCGCTATATCTTTATAGTACTGAATTACAAAGATTTACAAACAATAATCGCTATGATCACCGAGAGCAAAGTTATAGAATTATTTTGTATGGCAGATGATTTCTGCAAGTTTTTTGATGTCATGATGGCAAAATATACGCTTAAGCCAGTAACAAAACGCAAATATCACCGTGATTTCACCATGTCCAAGGCGGAAATCATACTTATCATGATACTTTTTCATGACTCTGGCTATCGTTGTCTGAAACATTTCTATAAGGAAAAGATCTGCAAACATATGCGCCATCTCTTTCCAAAAGTTGTTTCATATAATCGCTTTGTGGAACTGGAAAAAGAGGTGGTTATCCCGCTAGTTCTGTTCATTAAGAAGGTGCTTTTGGGCAAGTGCACAGGCATCAGCTTCGTTGACAGTACCCCCTTACGTGTATGCAAGAATCAGAGAATCCATATCCACAAGACATTCAAAGGAATAGCACAAAGAGGCAAATGTTCCATGGGCTGGTTCTTCGAATTTAAGCTGCATCTGATATGTAATGAGCATGGAGAATTACTCAACTTTATGATTACTCCCGGTGATGTTGATGACCGTAAGCCTCTTGAATACAAGTCTTTTGTTGAGTTTATCTATGGGAAGCTTGTCGGTGATAAAGGATACATAAGCAAGAATCTATTTGAGAGACTGTTCGTTGACGGAATACAACTTATAACCAAGCTGAAAAGCAATATGAAAGGAGCTTTGATGTCCGTTTCAGACAAGCTGCTTCTTAGGAAACGAGTTATTATCGAAACCATCAATGACGAACTTAAAAATATAGCACAGGCAGAACACTCAAGGCACAGGACCTTTGATAATTTCATTGTCAACCTCTTGGGTGCAATAGCTGCATATTGTTGCTTTCCAAAGAAACCGTGTATCAATGTTTCACGAACGATTGACACACAGCTTGCTTTGTTTTGAATTCGTCGAACTCACGTTACGTAAGTATTGCACCTATTTCCGCATTGCCAATGAGGTGTATGAGGCTTATCACCGGAAGCGGGGACTCAGGGGACGTATCCATACAGATCCGCAAGATGTTCCTGAAGAACTGCGTGATGTGGTCTATTACAAGCGGAAGAAGTTCGTGGATGTGATGGAAATGTATGACATTGACAGCCCGGAGGATTTTATGCGGTTCGCAACTGACCATTACGGAGAACTGGGCCTTTCACGTCTGAATATCTTTGCCTCAAATGACCGGCAATAGGGATGGAAAATTGTTGTTGCCAACAGTTATTCTGCCAATGCCGGATTGGCCATTGAAGTAGCGACAGCCTTGTATAAGGCAGGGACTCCGCTGCTGATATACGATGTCGAGAAGCTCTTAAGGATCCTGCTCGAAGAGGATTATGTACGGCTGGTTCCTGACTCATATCACAACTATATGGGATATCAGGAAGAAGGCTCCGTCTACGAACTGCCGTGGGAATACGAATGTTCGGACGATTCTAATTCGGTTCTGACCAAGGAGCAATATCAGGCGATTGTCTCACTCGCAGAATGGCATCCGGAGGAAAGAATAAGCCTGAAATAAAAAAGTATGACAGAAAAAACAATATGCAAATTATCGGCACTATATTAAAATAGTGCCGGTAATTTGTTTAAAATTACCGCTATCCCATAAAATATATTTACATTTAGAGAATTGGTCAAAGATTCAGTTACCAAGAATGATTGCAGCAACTGACTGCTGCTGATAAAAAAATGGCACTATAAAATATTTTGTGTAAATGGAAATATGGGATTCAATTTAGAGTCTCGTATTTTTTATTTTATACATTTGCAAGATGAAGAAAATTATGAAAGAAAAGAATCAAGTAGTGCCTGATGAGGTATTAAGCAAGGAGTTCCTTAGCCAGTTCAAGACAGAAGCTGATGTAAGCAAGTTCCTGAAGCAGTTGCATGCCCAGGTGTTAGAGAAGATGCTTGAAGGTGAGATGGATGCCCATTTGGGGTATGAAAAGAATTCCGTGGCCGGCAATAACAGTGGTAATTCACGTAATGGCAGCTATCCGAAGAAAATCCAGACCGAACATGGAGAGTCCGTCATTTCCATTCCGCGTGACCGTAACGGCCGGTTTGAGCCGATAGCCGTGCCAAAACATGAAAGCCGTGGACTTTCTATAGAAAAGCTTGTTATCTCCCTATATGCCAAAGGAATGAGCGTTTCCGATATAGAGGAAGAGATGCGCGAGATTTATGAAATAGGACTCTCTACGTCAGCCATTTCTATCATTACAAACAAGGTAAATCAGGCTGCTCAGGAGTGGCAGAACCGACCTTTAGACCCTGTTTATCTCATTGTCTAGATGGACGGCATCGTCTTTAAAGTACGGGATAACGGCAGGATCATAAACAAGACCGTTTATCTTTGCGTCGGACTGAAACAGAACGGCTTGAAAGAAGTTCTTGGCATGTGGGTTGGAAAATCAGAGAGTACTTCTTTCTGGATGGGTGTCCTCACTGATTTAAAGGCGCGTGGAGTGCAGGAATACTGATTACCTGTACTGACAATCTGAATGGATTTACAGATACTATCCGTACCGTATTCCCTCAGTCATCCACACAAATCTGTGTGGTACATCAGATCAGGAACTCCTGTAAATATGTCGTTTATAAGGACAGGAAAGAGTTTACGGCAGATATGAAGAATATCTATAATGCGCCTAATAAGGAGGTTGCTGCCGCGGAACTTGACAATCTGGAAAAGAAATGGGGAGAAAAGTATCCTTATGCCATACTATCTTGGAGGAACAACTGGGATGATCTGACTGTTTTCTTCCAGTTCCCACTGGAAATCAGGAAAATAATCTATACCACAAATCTCATTGAGAATCTGAACGGGAAAATTAGAAAGTACACCAAATCAAAGCTTTCATTCCCTTCGGACGATGCCGTAAAAAAGACCGTGTATCTTTCGCTTATGGAAATAGAGAAGAAATGGACAATGCCCATTTCAAACTGGGGCTTGATCATGAACCAGTTTATGCTTATATTTGAAAACAGAATCCAGATATAAGAACAAACTTACAACTGAATCCTGTTTCCATTTACACAAAATTTTGGACAGTGTCCATTACATTATACATTTTCGTGTCACAATCTCGCTTTTTTAAGTTGATATTTTTCTCTTAGAATAATTTTAAATTATTAACTTCATGTTGAAATATTCGGTAAAGACTAATCATCATTTTGTCTATAATGATCAGTAACGCAAATCTTATATAATAGTTTTCATATACAGAGTCTATGCCAGAAAGAATTTCCAATGAGGGTCTGTTTTGCTGGTATGAGGTCAGATTATGGGCACACCTGTTCCTGTGAAGATATAGGCAGCTATACATCTCATTTAGACCTTTTTTTATGGTACATGTAAATGGTTTGTTACTGTCATTTTTATGGGCACAATTACTGCAGTTTTTGAAGAATGCAGAAATGTCAAGACAACCTCCTCCTATACTATTGAAGATTTCCACATATTCCTGATACTCTCTTTCGCAAAACCCCATACTGCTTGTATTTGCATGAAACTCGTCTAGGATATCTTTTGTGCTGTTCCATATTTCATTGGTGTCTATTGTCGAGAAGTCAAAGTCCTTTTCCTGTTTGATAATTGCCTGTCTTAGAAAGTTTAGAACTTTTCTTTTATCAGTCATTCGGGAACATTCCTTCAATTCCCAAGGGAAGTATATATCACGTCGCAAATCAAAATCTATGGTGGCGATTTCCCAGCATATACATTTCATTTTTTGCTCTTGTGCACCTGTCATTTTCATGAAGATGGATTGCATGATACTATCCCACAATGGGTACATTTCAATTCCCCAACTCATTGAGTGGGTTATGGTGGATGTATCACACAGGATATCCGATACAGGTGCTAATATGAAGTCAGAATGCACACTCATGGCCTACTTAAATATTTTTGATATATTTCGATTGATTTGGAAATCCTTTCACGCAAATATTTGAGGCACGCAGGAGATTTCGTATGCAAATAGTTATTACCTTTTATGTCCCTGATTGCGCTTTTCAACTCTTCCTCTAATGCTTCTTTTCTGGATGTATCTAATGTCCTCTTCTCAAAAGCTATAAAATAGATAAGCCCGAAAAAATAAATATCCAGATCTATGATTGACAGAAAGCGTCTTTTATAGTTCAATTCTGTAATGAGGGTGTCAATATTATTCAGATATGGTTTGTAATCCTTATCTGGGAAAATATTGGTAAATCTACCAAATATTTGAGAGTCTTTGTCACCTGCAACAGAGTAAATGTATGATTCATAATAGCTCTCCATTTTGCTTGCATATCCATATCCGAGACCTCTTTCCGAACCCTTTTTCTTGTACTGCGAGAGCAATGCCGCATATCTTACAAAGTCCATACTACTTTTTCGGGATTTATCAACAACACTGCTTGATATTTCCTTGCAGAATCCGGGATCAAACCATTCTTTGAGCTGATGGTTCAGGAAATATAGGGAAGCTCGGCTTTCCAGTACGTAAAGTGATTTTCCGCGTATGTTAATGTTTCTGAACAAGGTGGAGAAAAACTTTTGCTGTTCTTCTTCTGTAGTAGTTGATGGAATGATATAGGCAAAACCAAGGAAATTCTTGTTAAAGAAGTCATCGTCCAAATGTTCAAGGTTTTCGTATTTTTCTTGAGGACATTTTGCCATAATTTCTTCCTTGCTATTACCTTTTGCCAATAGCTCTTTAAAAGTCCATTCTATCATATTTTCCTGTTCATCGTCATCCGAGTCATCATCGTTTTCATTTGCAAGACTTTCTATATTCCCAGATCCTGCCTCCTTTTTAGGGAAACGTTCGATGTATGCCAGGAGTACGGATGTAAGTCTCTGCTGGCCATCAATGATCAGGTTATCTTGTCCGTTTGCTGTTTTATAAGCTCCGATAGTCACAGGAGGGATGAATTGTTTTTCTTTGAATGAGCCAATCAGGTTGGTATAGTCATCTTTGTTCCATACAAATGTACGCTGATATTCAGGCAACACTATGTTGCGCTTCAGTATCATCTGTATCCAGTAGGCAAGTGAATATTCCCCATAATATGTCCGATTGTTATTCATATCTCACTTATTTTATTTAAAAAAGTATTGAAAATCTCATCAATCGCAAATATTTTAATAATCGGATGGATGCCGAAATGAAATCTTTTTGATTGTATGGTGCTTTATTTCTATTTTAGAAAACTATAATTTTTAGATAGAGTTTTATTTCCGTTTACTTAAATTTTGGATAGGGGACAAAGCCTATGTATAATTCAACGCATAAGATTCATATTTCCAAGGTAGTCTCTCAACTCTGAAAGAGTACTTTCAATATTCTCAATTGGCAATTGTCTATTGAAATCTGCGTTATGAATCATGTTATTTCTAATCCTTCTAATATTGTTTAATTTATACTGTAACTCCTTATCATCTATGTACTTTATAAGGGTGGATGGCGCAACAAAATTTTTATCATTGTGCGCCTTATATAGATGTTTTAGCTCGTTCTCAATATCTACCCATTTGAGCATAAATTCTTTAAAATATTCAGCAGAAATATCATTTTTTCTAGCAATATCTGAAAATAATTCTTTTTTAATCTCACTGCATATTGATTCAATAGGATCATTTTCTGGATACAAATCTTTCTTAGAAAACATTCTTTCAGAATCACCCCAAAAGTCTGCATTATTGGGAAACCTAAATTTAGCTATAAGTCGGTTATTCAAATCAAGTTCTGATTTTTTATCATAGGATTCACTAAATTCATCTTCCCCTATGAGAAATCCTTCTTGGAAGTATGGTCTTAAGGCTTCCGGCGGAGCAATGCTAATAAGTCGAACATTAGTTAAATAATGTTCTGAATTAACAGATATTCTATTAGTATAATATGGTAAACCAAATGCAAAAATATAACCGTAATTACCATCATTATCTAATGAAGCAAACGAGCAAGCGACTTTTAGCGATTGTGTAACATCTATTAAAGGGGTCTCAGTTACTTCATAATGTTGAAGAATACTCCATTGGATAAGTTTTTTTCGTTTTAAAGTTTTAGCGATAAACTTTTTATTAGCAATGCTTTCTACTAACAATTTGCTGGCAGAATGCAATTTATCCCATCTGAATCTTAATTCTTCTGAGCTTAACGGTTCGCCTCTGTATATTGATGGATAAAAAGACGATTTTCCAGTTTTATTTTTATAATCGTTTTTTTGCCCTCTAAAAAATAATATATAATCTTTATTGGCATATGATAGTTTGGCAATTATCCTCCTCAGTTCGCTATATGTTGAGACATCATATGCGTTATTACTAGCAACATTCTTTGCTGTTATACCGTTATTGTAAAATTCACTTGTTAAATGCGGTGTTATACTTCTCATATTTATCCCCTGTTATAAACTATAATAATACTTCTTTATCTTCTTCGCCATCAACTTACGTCTTTCAGATAGAAACTCTTCATAATCTGTATGTTCCATTTGCAATATAGTTTCAGGAATACAGTTTTGCTGGAGATTCTTGTGCAGTAACACTTTATCTGTTATGTTTCCATAAACAGCAATCCCAGTTTCGCACTGTTCGAATACTTTAGAGAAATATATATTAGGAGAATCATCTCGCACAGCTTTATTAACCTGTGTGTCCAAATATGTGTAATTGGCTATCTGATTATATTTTGACTTCTCATTCAGCCCATTCTTAATCAAGTATTTTTTAGGGAAAATATGATGTACATCTCCAATTACAGTTATAAGATCATTGACTTTGTATCCACATGTAAACAAGGCATCATCTGCATCATGTATTTGAGATGCCAAATAAAGATTGAAGTACGGACTATTTATCACAGATGTTTCAAGATATTGTACCAAAGCTATATTCCAAAAAGTATCGGAAAGATTCGCAGCTTCCACTTCACTAAAGTAGTTTAGGAACCCTCTTTCTTTGATACGTTTTATATCCATATCCATTACAGTTTCTGGCGATGTTATATATCTACTTGTCAATGTAGTCATTACATACCATTTAACCACATAATGCTTGATTTGTGTCTTGTCTATATTTGGATCTGCATTCAATAGTAAGTATAGAGTGTAGGCAAAGTCAAGGGTCATTTGAGAATTGATTAACTTGCTGGCAATGAATCCAGCTGACTTGATAGCTAGAATAAAATTAGAGAAAGTATATTCATTCATAAAATCAATGACACCACTCGTAAGTTGTCCGAATGAATTCTCCGCTATCTCTTCTTTATATTCGCGTGTTTCAAAATCACGTCCACCAAGTAAACTTACAAGATCTTTCATCTTAGCTCTGCCAAACTTATACATGAATGCTATACGCAAAATATCATTATAATCCGGATCAAAGATTTCCTCACGATCGTCCTTCAACCATTTCAGTTTTGATGCAAAAATAGAATTCATGAATTCTTCATCTTTGATCATATCCGAATACCATTCTGGTTGAACTGATAAGTGAGAGAAGTAATCGATAGCTTTTCGAAGCATATTGCCTCCATAAGTAACATTGGCAGCTATTTTAGACATAGCGAAGTCTGCCTGATTTAATTTTGCTCCTTGACTATTAATGCGGATGAATACTTCTGTAACTTCATCGATAGTCAATTTTTTATCAAGTATGATAACTCCGATTTGTCTGTTCTTTATATCCAATAATTGCATCAGAATCTTATTTAAAGCGCTGCCTTTTATCCCTTGATTTTCTTCGCAATAATCGTTGACGAATTGCCACATATCAAATGTCGGTTTAAATACCTCTGCAATATCGGCAATCCATCTTTTATCTTTCAAAATAGCGTTGTCTTGCACCTTAAAACGTTCTTCATCGTTTTCCGGATTCGCCAATGGATTAAAGGCAATTTTAACACGCTTTTTCTGAAAGTCGGCATTAATAATATCCATCCCCATAATGGCAGTCATAAGTGCAGTAACACGTTGTTGACCGTCGATCATAATTTTCTTTCCTTCAGCAAGTGTACCATCTTTGAGTCTGATGTTTGGACTTTGAGAAATGATAAGATACCCTGTAGGATAACCAGTATATAAAGAATCTATCAAATCTCTTACTTGTTTAGGTTTCCATACAAAAGGACGTTGAATTTCAGGAATCGCAATTTCACCTGATTTGATAAAATTCAGTATTTGCTCTAAAGCAATATTTGATGCATTATATTTTTCAGCCATGTTCTATCATTATTTAGCTAAATTCTGTTTCGCTTTCTCCATCATTGTGATAATATCGAAATGCAATTTCATGATCTCATTATAATTCTCTTTATTCTGTGGTATATGAATATATTTAAGATTTTCTGTTATAGGATACATTAAATCTATATAATCATTTGTTTTTAAGAAAAAAGAGGTTTCATCATACAACTGTTGGTATCTAGTTAGTAATATATTACCAGGTGTAGCTTGCAGATCATCACAAACGATAGAGCTAACACGTGCGGCATAGCCTAGTAAAGACCCTTTTTCTACCACAGATAAAATACCGAATGCGTTTGAAATACCAGTTCTAGATAAATGTATTTCATTTGAAATAGTCGCTTTATATAATTCTAAATCTTTACGTTGCTTTTCAACTTGATCTATTTGCTGTTTTAAGTTACGTAGCTCAAAAAAACTAGCTATCTGGAAGCCAACAACTATTGTAGCACAAACACCAATTAATGAAGCTATAATACCTATGTATGAATCAGTCGTTATAGTTCCATTGTTTTTTATTTGCCCCCAAAATGTCAAAACGACACAAGTTACACTACTTATTATACAAGTTGAGGTGAGTATAATATTATTTTTGCAAGCCATACTCATTATATTAAATGTGTCACATTTATTTTCTTATACTTCTTACCCATACCCAGGGCAAAAGCCATCTGGTCTTTGATTATCAACTCGCCTTTCTGAAGTCCGGCTATTGCTGTCC
>ERZ779729.132-NODE-132-length-87209-cov-9.621440_pt1 | contig 87209 bp, 103 predicted proteins | sample MGYA00511072_ERZ779729 | MGnify/ENA primary metagenome ERZ779729 (study PRJEB29588, sample SAMEA2156675) | human gut metagenome | biome: human gut; feature: human-associated habitat; material: faeces | place: Denmark | collected 2008/2010 ...
GAACGAGCCGCCGCAAGCGACGTCTCTTTTCCTCTGTGCTCGTTTCTTCCTTTCCCTGCAGATCTGCGACAACCTCTCAGGCGCTGCGCGCCAGCTCCCCTGGAAGGGGAGCCAAGGGGCTGTTCCCCGGGAGGGGAGCCAAGGGGCCGCTCCCCGGGAGGGGGAACCTTTATTTTTCCTCTGGTCCCCACTTCGGCAGCGGTAGCCGCTGCATCGCGCCGAAGACCTTGCTTTTAAGGTCCGGATACTGCGCCTGCAGCGTGACGATCAGCTCCTTGACCTCCTGCCGCTTGGTGTGCTTGTCCGCCGGACAGACGTTGTGGACGACCGGCAGCTCATAGCGCTCGGCAAAGTGCGCGATGGCCTGCTCGCCGACGTAGAGCATGGGCCGGATCTGCGTGATGCCGGTGCGGCTGAGGTAGGTCACGGGCTCAAAGCAGCCGATGCGGCCCTCGTAGAGAAGGCCCATAAGGAAGGTCTCGACCGCGTCGTCAAAGTGGTGGCCGAGGGCGATCTTGTTGCAGCCAAGCGAAAGCAGCACGTCGTTGAGCGCGCCGCGGCGCATCTTCGCGCACATCGAGCAGGGGTTTTTTTCGTGCCGGTAGTCGAAGATGATGGGGCCGATCTCGGTCTTTTTGATCTGATACGGCACCTCCAGCTTCTCGCACAGCGCCGCCACCGGGGAAAAATCCATCCCCGGCAGCCCCATGTCGATCGTGACGGCCTGCAGCTCGTAATGCGCCGGATAATACCGCAGCAGCGCGGCCAGCAGATATAAAAGCGTCAGCGAATCCTTGCCCCCGGAGACGCCGACGGCGATCTTGTCGCCCTCGGCGATCATGTTGTAATCCTCCGCGCACCGGCGGATGCGGCCCATCATATTCTGCATATCGTTTTCCCCCAAAAGGTTTTGTTTTTGCGATCGGAGCATTTGCGAGCATTCCAGAGCATTTGCGAGCATTCCGGAGTTCTTTCTGCAAACCGTTAAAAATCAGAAAAATCACGCTTGACACTGGATTTTGCTTGTGATATAAAGAATAAGCGCGTTTTCCAGACCCCATTGTATATGCGCGCTCCACACTTGTCAAAACTTTTTATCATAAACGGAAACAGCAATGTTTTCAAACGGAGGAACAAACATGACCACTATGGCTAAGAAAGAGAACGTCCAGAGAAAATGGTACGTCCTCGACGCAGCAGGCAAGCCCCTGGGCCGCACTGCTGTCACCGCTGCCAAGCTGCTGCGCGGCAAGCACAAGGTTGACTTCACCCCGAACGTGGACTGCGGCGATTTCGTCATCATCGTGAATGTTGACAAGGCCGTTCTCACCGGCAAGAAGCTCGACAACAAGCACTACTATCATCACACCGGCTGGATCGGCAACCTCAAGGACGTCAAGTACCGCACGCTGATGGCGGAGCGTCCCGAGTTCGCCATGGAGCTGGCTGTCAAGGGCATGCTGCCCAAGAACAGCATCGGCCGCGCTGAGCTCACCCGCCTGAAGCTCTACAAGGGCGCCGAGCACAACAACGCTGCACAGAAGCCCGAAGCCTGGACTTTGGACTAATCAGGAGGTAACAGACTATGTACGAGAGCAAGAGACAGTATCAGTACGGCACCGGCCGTCGCAAATCCTCCGTCGCTCGTGTCCGCGTCTACCAGGGCGGCACCGGCTCCATCACCATCAACGGCCGTGACATCGACGATTACTTCGGTCTGGACACCCTGAAGATGGTCGTCCGTCAGCCTCTGGCTGCGACCGATCTGGTCGGCAAGGTCGACATCATCTGCACCGTCGAGGGCGGCGGCGTCTCCGGTCAGGCCGGCGCCATCCGTCATGGCGTTGCCCGCGCACTGCTGGGCGTCAACCCCGAATTCCGTGCCACGCTGAAAGCCGCCGGCTTCCTGACCCGTGACCCGAGAATGAAGGAAAGAAAGAAGTACGGCTTGAAGGCAGCCCGCCGCGCGCCGCAGTTTTCGAAGCGCTGAGTTTTCCTCTTACAAGCACCCACATTTTGTGGGTGCTTGTTTCTTACCGCTCCACATCCCGTTCCCGGCGGGCTCTCCTGCCGGGAGAGCGATTTTGTTGGGCATCGGAAGATTTTTGTCTGGATCCTGGCGAAATTCCCGTGAAAAACCCGGCACTCTACTGTGCGTAGAGTGCCGGGTTTTCTTTCGTAGAGGGCAGCTTGCCAAGCAGGAGAGCGGTTTGCGCGAAGATTCGGGAGACTTTTCCGTCCGCCTGGGTTACACTGGATACAGAAAGTTTACAGCAGCGCAGGAGGGTTTCCCATGAAAAAACTGATGATCTTCGGCGACTCCATCATCAAGGGCGTCACCTATAGCGGCCAGAGCTACCATCTGTGCCAGGACCATGATTTTGACACCATCGCCGCGCAGGGCGTCACAGTGGAAAACTACGCCAGGATGGGCGCGACCATCGACGCGGGGCTCAAGCAGATCGACCGGCGGCTCGCCCCGTGCGCGGAGGATACGACGGTGCTGTTCTGCTTCGGCGGCAACGACTGCGACTATGACTGGAAGGCCATCTCCGCCGATCCGGACGGCGAGCATCTGCCCCACACCCCTTCGGAGCGCTTCATCGACGGCTACTGCACCGCCATCCGCAAGGCCCGGCAGGCAGGCGCGCGCGTGGCCATGACCTCCCTGCCCCCGCTGGAGCAGAGCCGGTATTTCTCCTTCATCACCAAGGGGCTCAGCGCCGAGAACATCCTCCGCTGGCTGGGCGACACCGACCATCTGTACCGCTGGCAGGAATACTACAACGATATGGTCACGCAGCTCAGCCGCGCGTTCGGCTGCAGGCTCGTCGATCTGCGGGCGGAATTTCTGAAAAGCCGCGTTTTCCCGTCGCTCATCGGCGCCGACGGCATCCACCCCACGCAGGCCGGTCACGACCTCATCCACCAGAGCGTACAGACCGCGCTCAGCTATTGATCCTCTCAACAACGGATCTTGCCCTCATGCTCCTGCGCCTCCGGATCTTCCGGGACGCAGGTTTTTTCGTGTCTGCGCCGCTATCCCCTACTTGATGCAGGTGTGCTTCTGGTAGCCGTATTCCTCGGCTTCCTCGGCGGTGTTGAAGTAGACGCGGTTGTCCTCGCCGGGGAGCTTGGCGCAGTTGGCGCTGTGGACGATCATGGAATTGCGGTTGCCGATGAACGGCGCGTCCTTGCCCGCGGCAGGCTCGCGGCTGGTGGGATCGGTCGTGACGGTCAGCGTCTGGCCGTCGGAGGTAATGATGATCTCGCCCTGGGTATCGGTGCGATAGATCGCCGTGCCCAGCGCCTCCAGCCGGGCCAGCACGTCCGCGCCGGGATGACCGTAGTCGTTATCCTCCCCGACGCTGATGACGGCGATTGAGGGCGCCACGGCCTCCAGAAAGGCCTCGGAGGAGCTGGTCGGGCTGCCATGATGCCCGACCTTCAGCACGTCGGCCCGCACATTTGCGCCCGAGTCCATCAGGTCGGCCTCCGCGTTCTGCTCCATGTCGCCGGTGAAGAGGAAGCTCGTCCCGCCGTAGTCGACGCGCAGGACCAGACTGCCGTTATTGGGGTCGGAATACGTCTGCACCGGCCCGATGATCTGGACGCTCGCGCTGCCGAGCGTCCAGCTGTCGCCTGTCTGCGGCACCTCGACGGGGTGCCCCTGCTCGTCGGCGTATTTGACGACGTTGGAGAAGACCTTCGTCGTGTATTCCGTGACGCTCGAATAGACGTGCTCCGCCGGGTATTTGGCCAGCACGGCGGCAAGGCCCCCGCAGTGGTCCTCGTCCGGATGCGTGTTGATCACATAGGTCAGCTCCGCCACGTCCAGCCGGTTCAGGCGGGAGACGAGGAACTGCCCCTCCTCGACCGGGCCGCCGTCGATGAGCATGGTCTCGTCCCCGCAGGCGAGCAGGATGCTGTCGCCCTGGCCGACGTCGAGGAAGCGGACGGTGAGCGTCTCATCCGCCGGTGTCTGCTGCGCTGCGGCGGACGCCGCAGGCGGCTGCGGATCCCCGGCTTCCGCTTCTCCGCTCGTGCGGAAATACGTCACGAGCGCGATGGCAACAACGATCAGCACGTACAGCCACAGCGGCATGCGCCCGGCTGATTTTTTCTTCCTTCCGGCCATGTTGCGACCTCCAACTTCTTTTTTCTTATTCTATCGCATCCGTGCATCCGCGTCCAGACAAAAAAAGAACCCCCTCGGCCGTGCGCCGAAGGGGAAATTCTTTTTTCGGGAACCGAATCAGACCAGTTCGATGACGGCCATCTCGGCTGCGTCGCCGCGGCGGGGCCCGATGCGGGTCACGCGGGTGTAGCCGCCGTTGCGGTCAGCATACTTCGGAGCGATCTCCTTGAACAGCTTGTTGGCGACATCTTCCTTGGTGATGTAGGACAGCGCCTTGCGGTAGTTGGCCAGGCCGTTCTTCTTGCCAAGGGTGATCATCTTCTCGACGACAGGCTGGACTTCCTTTGCACGCGTAAAGGTGGTCTCCATCTTGCCGTTTTCGAGCAGGTATGTGGTCATAGCCCGGAGCATCGCCTTGCGCTGGTCGCTGGTTCTGCCGAGCTTTCTGGTACCAAACATAGGGTTACTTCCTCCTTCTTTGAAAGGTTATCGCTTAATTATTAGAGTTTGCGGAATCGTCGCTTGCCAGGCTCAGGCCCATCATGGCCAGCTTGTTCTGGACCTCTTCGAGCGATTTCCGGCCCATGTTGCGGACCTTCATCATGTCTTCGCCGGTTCTGGAGATCAGATCCTCGACGTTGTTGATGTTGGCGCGCTTGAGGCAGTTGAAGCTGCGTACAGACAGATCAAGCTCTTCAATGGTCATTTCCAGGACCTTGTCGCGGTGCGTTTCCGCCTTCTCGGCCATCGTGGGCTTGCTGGCCACGGTCTCAGAGAGGTTCGTGAACAGGCTCAGGTGGTCGGAGAGGATCTTCGCGCCGAGGCTCACTGCATCTCTTGCGGAGATGGTGGAGTCCGTCCAGACTTCCAGCGTCAGCTTGTCATAGTCTGTCATGTTGCCTACACGGGTGTTTTCTACGGTGTAGTTCACCTTGTAGACGGGCGTATAGATCGAATCCACGGCGATGGTGCCGATGGGCATGTTGGGCGTCTTGTTCTTATCGGACGGGACGTATCCGCGGCCATGGCTCAGCGTGATCTCCATATTGAAGCTGGCGTCGGGGCCAAGCGAGCAGATGTGCTGCTCGGGGTTGAGGATCTCAACCTCGCCGTCGGCCTTGATGTCGCCGGCGGTGACTTCGCACTCGCCCGCGGCGTCAATATAGACGGTCTTGGTGCCCTGGCAGTGGAGTTTCGCAATGATCTTCTTCACGTTCAGCACGATCTCCGTGACGTCTTCCTTGACGCCGGGGACCGTGGAGAACTCGTGCTGCACGCCCGCGATCTTGATGGAGGTCGCGGCGGTGCCGGGCAGCGAGGAAAGAAGAATTCTGCGCAGGGAGTTGCCGAGCGTGGTGCCGTATCCCCGTTCCAGAGGCTCTACGATATATTTGCCGTAGGAGACGTCTTCCTGGGAATCGATACACTCGATACGCGGCTTTTCAATTTCTACCATGAATAAATTACCCTCCTTGTAACTACGAAACCTTGTTTCGTTGCCGAATTCAGCTTACCAATAAACGAGGGTGAAACGTTACTTGGAGTACAATTCGACGATCAGATTTTCTGCGATCTCAAAGTCAATATCGTCTCTTGCGGGCAGTGCGATAACCTTACCGCTGAGGGTGTTCTTGTCTCTTTCCAGCCACTTCGGAGCAGCGATGAAAGCGTCGTCTTCCTTCATCTTCTTGAAGCGGGTGGCGGAGCAGCTGTTTTCGCAGACAGCGATGACGTCGCCGACATTCACGGTGTAGGACGGAATGTTGACGCGCTTGCCGTTGACGGTGTAGTGGCCGTGGTTGACCAGCTGACGGGCCTCGCGGCGGGTGGAAGCATAGCCAAGACGGTAAACAACGTTGTCAAGACGGCGCTCGACCAGGCTCAGAAGGTTTTCACCGGTGTTGCCCTTCATGCTCTCGGCCTTCTCGTAGAGAGTGTGGAACTGCTTCTCGAGAATGCCGTACACGAATTTGACCTTCTGCTTCTCGGTCAGCTGCGTGCCGTACTCAGACTTCTTGGTTCTTCTTTTGCCGCCGGGATTGCGGTTGGACTGCTTGGAGTAGCCCATGGCTGCGGGAGAAACGCCGAGCGTTCTGCAGCGCTTCAGAACAGGCTGTGTATTCTTTGCCATATCAATTCTCCTCCTTCATCAAACGCGGCGGCGCTTGGGCGGACGGCAGCCGTTGTGCGGGATCGGGGTGACATCCTTGATGAGGGTGACTTCCAGACCTGCGGACTGCAGCGCGCGGATCGCGGATTCACGGCCCTGGCCGGGGCCCTTGACGAAGACTTCGACCGTCTTCAGACCATAGTTTTCCACAGCTGCCTTTGCAGCGGTCTCAGCGACCATCTGCGCGGCGTACGGGGTGGACTTTCTGCTGCCGCGGAAGCCGAGGCCGCCGGAGGAAGCCCAGGACAGGGCATTGCCGTTGGCGTCGGTCACGGTGACCATGGTGTTGTTAAAGGACGAGCGGATATGCACGGCGCCCTTTTCGATCGTCTTGCGCTCGCGACGGCGCTTGACAACTTTCTTTACTGCTTTAGCCATTGTACATATCCCTCCTTACTTCTTCTTATTCGCAATGGTCTTCTTCGGGCCCTTGCGGGTACGGGCATTGGTCTTGGTTCTCTGGCCGCGGACGGGCAGGCCACGGCGATGACGGACACCGCGGTAGCAGCCGATCTCAGTCAGGCGCTTGATGTTCAGCGCAACCTCACGGCGGAGGTCGCCCTCAATGGTGAAATGTTTGTCGATGACGTCACGAAGAGCAGCTTCCTGATCTTCGGTCAGGTCCTTGACGCGGATGTCCGGGTTGATGCCGGTCATCTCGAGGATCTTCTGCGCACTAGTTCTGCCAATACCGTAGATATAGGTCAAACCGATTTCGATTCGCTTCTCACGGGGCAGGTCAATACCAGCAATACGTGCCATTTACTTAAGAGCACCTCCTATTAACCTTGTCTCTGCTTATGCTTCGGGTTTTCGCAAATAACCATAACACGGCCCTTGCGCTTGATGATCTTGCACTTTTCGCACATGGGCTTCACGGACGGTCTTACTTTCATACTGTTAACCTCCATTGAGACCTCAAGTCTCTATTTACTTCTCCATGTGATCCTTCCTCTGGTCAGATCGTACGGCGACATCTGCACCGTGACCTTATCCCCAGGCAGGATCTTGATAAAGTTCATCCGGAGCTTGCCGGAAATGTGTGCCAGAATGGTGTGCCCGCCGCCGATATCGACGGAGAACATGGCATTCGGCAGTGCATCGGTAACGATGCCCTCAAGTTCGATTACGTCGTCTTTTGCCAAGATCAATTAACCCCCTTGGTTTTGACTTTGTTTTTGGCCAAGACTGGCCAATTCTTTTCGTAATTCGCTATTGAGTACTTTCTCGCCGTTGCGAATTTTCTCGGCGATTCGCGACTCCGTCTGGAAGGCCGCTTGTACGTGTCTGCGCTTTTTGCGCTTTGGCTTCTCCAGCTTCCGGCTCTTTCCGTCAGCCAGGTAGACATACTGCTCATCCGCGTCGATCACGAAGAACAGCTGCCCCTTGTCCCGGCCGGCTTTGGAGACGATCAGGCTCGATCTGTCAATTTCCATACGTTACAGGCCCTCTGTGACGGTGAGGATTTCCGGCTCGCCGTCGGTAATCAGGATCGAGTTTTCATAGTGCGCCGCAAGCTTGCCATCGGCAGTTACAGTCGTCCAACCGTCCTTCAGGACGCGTACGTCGTACGTACCCTCTGTGACCATCGGCTCGATTGCCAGGGTCATGCCTTTGACCATGCGCGGGCCTCTGCCGGGGGAACCGTAATTTGGGACTTCCGGTTCTTCGTGCATCTTTTCGCCGACACCGTGGCCGACGAACGCGCGGACAACGCCAAATCCATGGCTTTCCACGTACGTCTGCACCGCGTGACCGATGTCGGAGATCCGGTTGCCCTGACGTGCAAATTTGATTCCCTCGTAAAAGCTCTGTTCTGTTACCGTAATGAGCTTCTGCGCCGTGGGGGAGATTGCCCCACATGCGAAAGTAGCGGCACAGTCACCAGTAAAACCGCCCCAGGTCGCGCCCACATCCACCGAGACGATGTCGCCCTCCTTCAGCACCCGGTTGCCCGGAATGCCGTGGATCACGACTTCGTTGATGGAGATGCAGGTGCTGGCCGGGAAGCCCCCGTAACCGAGGAACGTCGGTTTTGCTCCCTGCGACAGGATAAATTCATATACCGCCTTGTCGATCTGTTTGGTCGTTACGCCCGGCCTTACCATTTCGCCTGCCAAAGCACGCGCTGCCGCGGTAATTTTACAGGCCTTGCGCATAATCTCCAGTTCGCGCTCATTTTTAACTGAAATCATGTTTATTCACCCAATGCCGCCAGAATGTCTCTGGTTGCATTTTCAATGGGCTGGTTGCCTTCCACCAGCTTGAGATTGCCAAGCTTCTTGTAGAAGTCCTTCAGCGGTTCCGTCTCTGCGTGGAAGACCTTGAGCCGGTTCTTGACCGTCTCGGGCGCATCGTCCTTGCGGACGGTGAGCGCTGCGCCGCACAGATCGCAGACGCCGTCGACCTTCGGCGGGTTTGCGACGATGTGGAAGCTCGCGCCGCAGCTGCCGCAGACGCGGCGGCCGGTCATGCGCGCTTCGATGACGGCGTCATCGATCTCGATGGAGACGACAGCGTCAAAGTGGATACCGGCGGCTTCGAGCGCCTCGGCCTGCGGGATCGTGCGCGGCACGCCGTCAAGGATGAAGCCGTTCGCGCAGTCGTCGCGGGCGACCCGCTCGCGGACGATGCCGATGATGACATCGTCCGGAACGAGCTTGCCAGCGTCCATGAAGCTTTTGGCCTTCAGGCCGGTTTCGGTTCCGTTTTTGATCGCTTCGCGAAGAATGTTGCCGGTGGAAATGGTGGGGATGTTCAGCTTCTTGCTGATGATCTCCGCCTGTGTGCCCTTGCCGGCACCGGGAGCACCCAAAAGAATCAGCTTCATAGCATCTTCCTCCAATTACTCCAGGAAGCCTTTGTAGTGACGCATGAGCATCTGGGCCTCGAGGCTCTTGACCGTCTCAAGCGCAACGCCGACCACGATGATGACGGACGTGCCGCCGATCGCGAGGCTGCTGTTCTTGATCACGATACCGACGATGATCGGCAGGATCGCAACGATCGCCAGATACAGAGCGCCGAAGAGCGTGATTTTGTTGATAACCTTCAGGATGAAGTCGGAAGTCGGCTTGCCCGGGCGGAAGCCGGGGATGAAGCCACCGTTCTTCTTGAGGTTATTGGCGATTTCGATGGGGTTGAACTGGATCGTCGCATAGAAGTAGCTGAACGCAATGATCAGCAGGAAGTAGCAGACGATGTAGAACGCGCTCTTCGTGTCGAAGATATAGGTGTTCATCCAGGTCCAGAAGGAGCTGCTGCCGGTGCCGGTGAAGGCAACGATCGTCGCGGGGAGCGTCGCAATGGACTGCGCGAAGATGATCGGCAGAACGCCGGACATGTTGACCTTGATCGGCAGGAACGTGCTCTGACCACCGTACATCTTGCGGCCGACCACACGCTTGGCGTACTGGACGGGGACGCGGCGCTCGGAGTTCGTGATGAACACGATGAACACAACGATCAGCAGCATGCCGATGACGAGCAGGATCGCGGTGTACCACTTGATCGCGCCGGAGGCCAGCGAGGAGACGAGCGTGCTGACGAGCGACGGGATGCGGGACACGATGCCTGCGAACAGGATCATCGAGATGCCGTTGCCGATGCCGAACTGATCGATCTGCTCGCCCATCCACATCAGGAAGGACGCGCCGGCCATGAAGGTCATGACGATGACAAGACCTGCAAGGAAACCGGTCTCGTTGAGCAGGTTGTAGTTCTTGAGCATCACATAGTAGGCAAAGCCCATCAGAAGAGCAAGGCCGACCGTGGTGTAGCGGGTGATGCGCTGGATCTTCTTCTGGCCTTCTTCGCCGCCCTCCTTGGCAAGACGCTCCAGGGCGGGGATGGCGATGGCGAGAAGTTCAATGATAATGGATGCGTTGATATACGGCTGGATACCGATGGCGAAGACCGTCGCCTGCGAGAACGCAGAACCGGACATCGCGTTGTACAGGCCCAGGACCGTACCAGACAGCTGCTGGGAGAAGTAGGTCGCCAGTTCACTCACGTTGACGTAGGGAACCGGAACGCAGGCGCCCAGGCGGTAGATCATCAGAACGAACAGCGTGAAGAGGATCTTCTTGCGCAGCTCGGGGATCCTCCAGGCATTACGGAGTGTTGTAAACACTTACACCACCTCGGCCTTTCCGCCCGCCTTTTCGATTTTTTCCTTGGCAGACTCCGAGAAGGCTGCAGCCTTCACGGTGACCTTCTTGGAAACGCTGCCGTTGCCAAGAACCTTCAGACCGTACTTGCAATCGTGCAGAATGCCTTTTTCGATCAAGGCCGCCGCGTCAACGACAGCGCCGTCTTCGAACTTATCGAGAACCGCAACATTCACAGCCGTCAGGGGCTCTGCGAAGATGTTGTTGAAGCCGCGCTTCGGAATGCGGCGTGCCAGAGGCATCTGGCCGCCTTCGAAGCCGATGCGGAGCTTGCCGCCCGAACGGGCCTTCTGGCCCTTGTGTCCGCGGCCTGCGGTCTTGCCGTTGCCAGTGCCGGTACCACGGCCCTTGCGCTTATTCACATGGGTAGAACCCATAACCGGAGCAAGTTCATGTAAATTCATCTACTTGTCCTCCTTATTGTTCTTCCGTGACCTGCAGCAGGTAGCCGATCTTTGCGATCTTGCCGCGAGTCTGGGTGTTGTCAGGCTGAACAGTTTCCTGACCGATCTTGCGCAGACCGAGGGAATGCGCGGTCGCGATGTGCTTTTCAAGACGGCCGTTGAGGCTCTTGACAAGCTTAATTCTAAGATTCGCCATTTTGAGCCCTCCTTAACCGACGATCTCGTCTACGTTCTTGCCTCTGATGCGAGCAACTTCCGCTGCGTCGCGCAGAGAGACCAGACCCTGCATCGTTGCCTTGACAACGTTCTGCGGGTTGTTCGAGCGCAGGCACTTTGCACGAATGTTGGAAATGCCGACTGCTTCCATGACAGCACGGACAGCGCCGCCGGCGATGATGCCGGTGCCTTCGGGAGCCGGCTTCAGCATGACGCGGCCAGCACCGAACTCGCCGATGATATCGTGCGGAATCGTGGTGCCTTCGAGCGTGATCTTGACCATGTTCTTCTTCGCGTCAGCAATGCCCTTGAGGATTGCTTCGGAAACTTCAGCCGCCTTGCCGAGGCCGTAGCCCACGGTGCCCTTGCCGTCGCCGACAACGACCAGAGCGGAGAACTTCATGACGCGGCCGCCCTTGACGGTCTTGGAAACGCGGTTCAGGTAAACGACCTTTTCGATCATTTCCGGGCCATTGTCTTCCTTGGGTGCGCGATCTCTATTGTAAGCCATTGTTCATCCTCCTCCGATCAGAATTCCAGGCCGCCTTCACGGGCGCCCTCGGCAAGCTCTGCCACACGACCGTGATAGATATAACCGCCACGATCGAACACGACAGTGTCGATGCCCTTTGCCTTGGCGCGCTCTGCGACCAGCTTGCCGACCTTGCGGGCAGCTTCCTTGTTGCCTGCGGCGCCTTCGAAATCCTTCTCATTGGAAGCGGCGGCAGCGAGCGTAACGCCGTTGACGTCGTCAATGATCTGTGCGTAGATGTTTGCGTTGCTGCGGTAGACGTTCAGGCGGGGCCGTTCGGGCGTGCCGGAGATCTTTCCGCGAACGCGGGTATGACGCTTCATACGCTGAGCGTTCTTATCAAATGTTTTCACCATAATGGCACACCTCCTAATTACTTCTTACCGCCGGCCTTGCCCTCTTTGTGGCGAATGGTCTCAGTGGCGTACTTGATGCCCTTGCCCTTGTAAGGCTCGGGAGGTCTCTTGCCTCTGACGTTCGCTGCAAACTGGCCGACCTTCTGCTTATCGATGCCGTTGATGACGACCTTGTTGGGAGCCGGGACATCAATGGTGATGCCTTCGATCTCTTCCATGGTGACAAGGTGAGAGTAGCCGAGGTTCATGACGAGCTTGTTGCCTTCCTTGCTGGCCCTGTAGCCAACGCCGTTGATCTCGAGCTCTTTCTTGAAGCCATCGGTCACGCCGACGACCATGTCGTGGATCAGGCTGCGGGTCAGGCCGTGCAGGCTCTTGTGCAGCTTGTCTTCGGACGGGCGGCCGACATGGATCACATTGCCTTCGACCTTGATGATCATCTCCGGGCGCATCGTCTGTGTCAGTGTGCCCTTGGGGCCTTTCACGGTAACGACGTTCGGCTCCGCGATGGAGACCTCGACGCCTGCGGGGATGGTAACGGGCATTCTGCCAATTCTAGACATTGTTCAATACCCTCCTTACCATACGAATGCCAGGACTTCGCCGCCGACATGGTTTGCGCGAGCAGCCTTGTCGGTCATGACGCCCTTGGACGTGGAAATAATTGCGATGCCGAGACCCTTCAGGACTCTGGGCAGCTCGTCAGCACCGGCGTAGACACGCAGGCCGGGCTTGGAGACACGGCGCAGGCCGCTGATGACCTTTTCCTTGCCGGCAAGGTACTTCAGCTGGATGCGGATGACGCCCTGGGTGCCGTCCTCGACGACTTCGTAGCTCTTGATGTAGCCTTCGTCGAGCAGGATCTTTGCGATGGCCTTCTTCAGGTTGGAAGCGGGCACATCGACGGACTCGTGCTTTGCCGTGTTTGCATTGCGGATGCGCGTCAGCATATCGGCAACGGGATCAGTGATTTGCATGGTTTGTTCCTCCTAGTTTGAAGTTACCGCTTTGCGGTTTTGGTGGCGAGGTATCACGACTAATCCTTGCTGCCGGCAGGCCGCCGACCTGATTAACCGTGACCTTTCGTCATCCATACTTTTATCGTTGGAGGGCGGCTCCCGCCGCCCTGGCGATAACAAAAGAAAGTGTAGAGCGTTTCCGCTCTCCTCCACCGCTCAACCCCTCAGTCATCTGAGGGCGGATCAGTGAAGATTTTTCCTCACCCCATCACTCCCCCCAGTCATCTGAGGGCAGATTGGTGAAGATTTTTTCGTCAGGCAAGGTTTTGCGGGGAAGGCGTACATTGTGTACGCCGAACCGCAAAAAACGCAGCATGACGGAAAAAGATTTACCAAGATGCCTTTCTCACGCCGGGGATCTGGCCCTTGTAGGCCAGTTCACGGAAGCAGATACGGCAGACGCCGTAGTCACGCAGGTAGGCATGGGGACGGCCGCAGATCTTGCAGCGGTTGTAGTAGCGGGTGGAGAACTTGGGTTCTTCCTTCTGCTTGAGAATCATTGCTTTTCTTGCCATTACCGGTATCCTCCAATCAAGCGTAGAACGGAGCGCCGACCATGGTCAGCAGCTCTTTGGCTTCTTCGTCGGTGGTCGCGGTGGTGCAGATGCAGATGTCCATGCCGCGGATCTTGTCGACCTTATCGTACTCGATTTCCGGGAAGATCAGCTGTTCCTTGAGACCGAAGGCATAGTTGCCGCGGCCGTCGAAGGAGTTGGGGTTGATGCCGCGGAAGTCGCGGACACGGGGCAGAGCCACGTTGAACAGACGATCGAGGAATTCCCACATACGGTCGCCGCGGAGGGTGACCTTGACGCCGACGGTCTCGCCTTCACGGACCTTGAAGTTCGCGACGGACTTGCGGGCCTTGGTGGTGATGGGCTTCTGGCCGGTGATGGTGGCGATGTCCTTGCAGATGGCTTCGATCTCCTTGGCGTTGCCCTTGGATTCGCCGCAGCCGACATTGACGATGACCTTGCTCAGCTTCGGGATCTGCATCACGGACTTATACTGGAACTTGTTCATGAGGGCGGGAGCGATCTCTTCCGTGTACTTTACTTTCAGTCTAGCCATGTTTCAATCCTCCCTCTCAAATTTCCTGGCCGCACTTCTTGCAGACGCGGACCTTCTTGCCGTCGGCGAGCTTCACGGCGTGGCGGGTGGCCTTGCCGCACTTCGGGCAGACGAGCATGACCTTGGAAGCGTACATCGGGATCTCACGGCTCACAATGCCGCCCTGATCGCCCTGCTTCTTCGGCTTGACATGGCAGGTAGCGACATTGATGCCCTCAACGACGACCTTGCCGGCAGCGGGCATAGCCTCGAGGACCTTGCCCTTCTTGCCCTTGTCCTTGCCGGACAGGACAATAACGGTATCATTCTTCTTAACGTTCATCTCTTGGTCCCCCTATTAAACTGTTTCGGGTGCCAGGGAGCAGATCTTCATGAAACCAGAGTCACGGAGTTCTCTCGCCACCGGCCCAAAAATACGGGTGCCGCGAGGGCTGTTGTCATCCTTGATGAGAACGGCTGCGTTCTCGTCGAAGCGGACGTAGGTACCGTCTGCACGGCGGGCGCCCTTCATGGAGCGGACGATGACGGCCTTGACGACCTCGCCCTTCTTGACCGTGCCGTTCGGCGCAGCCTTACGGACAGACGCAACGACGACGTCGCCGATGTTGCCGTACTTGCGCTTCGCACCGCCGAGCACGCGGATGCATTTGATTTCCTTGGCACCGGTATTGTCGGCAACCTTCAAATAAGTTTCGCACTGAATCATTTGTTGTCGACCTCCTTACTTTGCCTTTTCGATGATCTCTACAAGTCTCCATCTCTTGTCCTTGGACAGCGGACGGCACTCCATGACCTTGACGGTATCGCCGATGCCGGCTTCGTTCTTTTCGTCATGGGCCTTGAGCTTGTAGGTTCTCTTGATGATCTTATGATACAGCGGATGCTGTACGTTCGTCGCAATCGCAACCACGATGGTCTTGTCCATCTTATCGGAGATGACGATACCAACTCTGGTCTTGCGGAATGCTCTGGTAGTTTCACTCATTGCAGTTTCCTCCTCAGTTACTTGGTCTCGTTCTCACGAATAATAGTTTTGATGCGGGCAATATCTTTCTTGACGGCTGCGATGCGCAGGGGGTTGTCAAGCTGGTTGGTTGCATGCTGCATTCTGAGCATGAACAGGTCCTTCTTGAGATCTGCCAGCTTGGAGTCGAGCTCAGCCGCAGACAGTTTACGGATTTCGTTTGCCTTCATCTTATTCACCACCATTCTCGGTTTCCGGGGCTTCCTTGGCAATGATCTTCGTCTTGATGGGCAGCTTGTGCTGAGCAAGACGCAGTGCCTCGCGCGCTTCCGCTTCGGAAACGCCGCCGATTTCGAACATGACTTTCTGATTCTTGACGACTGCAACCCAGTATTCCGGAGCGCCCTTGCCGGAGCCCATACGGACGCCGAGAGCCTTCTTCGAAACAGGCTTGTCGGGGAAGATCTTGATCCAGACCTGGCCGCCGCGCTTGGTGTAACGGGTCATGGCGACACGGGCTGCTTCGATCTGATTGCCGGTGATCCAGCCGGGCTCGAGAGCCTGGATACCAAACTCACCGTAGGAGACCTTGTTGCCGCGGGAGGCGGCGCCCTTCATGCGGCCTCTCTGCACACGGCGGTACTTGGTTCTTTTCGGCATCAACATTAGCGGTTGCCTCCTTCCGTGTTGTTATTGTTGTACGGACGGCGCTCACCGTTGTAGGAACGGCGGTCGTTGTTGTACGGACGGCGTTCGCCATTGCCGCGGCGGTCGCCGTTGCGGCGGTCGTTCGGACGGCGGTCGCGGCGCTCGCGTCTTGCGGGCTCCGGATTCTCGGAACGCAGCGTGGAGTTCAGGACTTCGCCCTTGTAGATCCAGACCTTGCAGCCGACGCGGCCATAGGTCGTGTTGGCCTCGGCAAAGCCGTAGTCGATGTCAGCGCGGATGGTCTGCAGGGGGATGGTGCCCTCATGATAGGATTCGCTTCTGGCGATCTCGGCGCCGCCCAGACGGCCGCCGCAGGTGCACTTGATGCCCTTGGCGCCCAGACGGGTCGCGCGCTGGATGGCCTGCTTCATTGCGCGGCGGAAGGAGATACGCTTCTCGAGCTGCGCGGCAATGTTCTCTGCGACGAGCTGTGCGTTCAGGTCGGGGCTGCGGACCTCAACGATGTTGAGGGCAACGGTCTTGCCAAGCTTGGCTTCGATCTTCTGACGCAGGACTTCGATCTCCGTGCCGCCCTTGCCGATGATGACACCGGGACGGGAGCAGTGGATGCTGATCTTGACCTTGGCGTTGTCGCGTTCAATTTCGATCTTGGCGATGCCGGCGGAGTAGAGGGTGGACTTCAGATACTTACGGATGTTGTAGTCCTCGACGATCAGATCGCCGACCTTATCCTCACGGGCATACCAACGAGAGTCCCAATCTTTAATTACGCCGACGCGCAATCCATGGGGATTAACTTTCTGTCCCATAGTAACCTCCTGCTTAAGCCTTCTCGCTCACACCGATGGTGATGTGAGTGGTTCTCTTCAGAATGCGATTGTATCTGCCCTGCGCTCTGGGCATGCCGCGCTTGAGCGTGGGGCCCGGGTTTGCGATGGCAGTGGTGACAACCAGATTGTCAGCGTTCATGCCGTGGTTGTTCTCTGCGTTCGCAACAGCGCTCTTGAGCAGCTTGAGCATGGGCTCGGAGGCCGCCTTCGGGGTCTGCATCAGGTATGCAGTTGCAGTCTTCACGTCCTTGCCGCGGATGAGGTCGCACAGAATGACGACCTTGCGCGGAGAGATACGCAGGTATTTCAAATAAGCTCTAGCTTCCATGTTTCTTGCGTCCTCCTCTTATGCGTTGGTGGTCTTGCTGCCGGAGTGGCCGCGGAAGGTCCGCGTCGGAGCAAACTCGCCAAGCTTGTGGCCGACCATATCTTCGGTGATATAGACGGGTACATGACGGCGGCCGTCATGAACAGCGATCGTGTGGCCTACGAAGGAGGGGAAGATCGTGGAGCTTCTGGACCAGGTCTTGAGGACCTTCTTATCACCGGCCTTGTTGAGCTCTTCTACGCGCTTGATCAGCTCGGGCGCTACAAACGGGCCTTTTTTAATGCTTCTGCTCATCTTATATCCTCCTTACTTCGCGTTTCTGCGCTTAAAGATATACTTGTTGGTGCGGTTCTTGGTCTTGCGGGTCTTCAGGCCCATTGCAGGCTTGCCCCAAGGCGTCATAGGACCGGGATGGCCAACAGGAGACTTGCCTTCGCCGCCGCCGTGCGGGTGGTCGTTCGGGTTCATGACGGAGCCGCGGACCGTCGGGCGGATGCCCATGTGGCGGGTACGGCCGGCCTTGCCGATGTGGACATTCTCATGGTCGATGTTGCCGACCTGGCCGATGACTGCGATGCAGTTCGGGCGGACGAGACGGACTTCGCCGGACGGCAGACGGACCTGCGCATACTGCGCGTCCTTGGCCATCAGCTGGGCGTAGTCACCGGCGGAGCGGACGAGCTGTGCGCCGCGGCCGGGGTTGATCTCGATGTTGTGGATGATGGTACCAACGGGGATATTGGCCAGCGGCAGGCAGTTGCCGGGCTTGATATCGGCGCTGGCGGAGGAGACGACCGTGTCGCCGGCCTTCAGGCCGAGGGGCGCGAGGATGTAGCGGAGCTCGCCGTCTTCGTACTTGACGAGAGCGATGAACGCGCTGCGGTTCGGGTCGTACTCGATGCGCTGGACGGTAGCCGGCATATCGAGCTTGTCACGGCGGAAGTCGATGATGCGGTACTTGCGCTTGTTGCCGCCGCCGCGATGACGGACGGTGATGCGGCCGTAGCTGTTGCGGCCGGCGTTCTTCTTGACAGTCTCAAGAAGGCTGCGCTCGGGCTTTGCCTTTTTATCTACGCCGTCAAACGCAGAAACAGTCATGTTTCTTCTCGACGGGGTATACGGCTTGAAAGATTTGATCGCCATATTGCGTTACACTCCTTACAAATTGATTAGACCATACCCTCGAAGAACTCGATGGTCTTGGAATCGGCAGTCAGCTTGACCATCGCCTTCTTCCAGCTGGCGCGGCGGCCTGCGGGAGCGGCGCCCTGGCGCTTTTCCTTGCCTTCCATACGGATGGTGTTGACTTTTTCGACCTTCACGCCGAAGATCTCCTCGACAGCCTTCTTGATCTCGACCTTGTTGGCGTCGATCGCAACCTGGAAGACGTACTTCTTGTCTTCGGTCGCTTCCATGGACTGTTCGGTGATGACGGGCTTGATGATGATATCGTAAGCGGTCTTCATTATGCGAACACCTCCTCAATCTTTGCAAGAGCAGCCTTGTCAACGACAAGCTTCTTTGCGTTCAGAATGTCGTAGACGTTGATCAGGTTGGCGAAGGTCACCAGCACGCCGGGGATGTTGGCCGCGCTCTTGACAACGATGTCGTTGTTCTCAGCGGTGACGACCAGAGCCTTGGTGTCGGCGCCGACAGCCTTCAAAAACGCAGCCATGGGCTTGGTCTTGATGGCGTCCAGCTTGATCTCGTCGATGACGACGACGTTTTCTTCCTGTGCCTTCGCGCTCAGAACGGACTTGAGAGCCAGTCTCTTGACCTTCTTGTTGAGCGTGTAGCTGTAATCGCGGGGCTTCGGTGCGAACACGATGCCGCCGTGGGTCCACTGCGGAGCGCGGATGGAGCCCTGGCGGGCACGGCCGGTGCCCTTCTGGCGCCACGGCTTGATGCCGCCGCCGGAGACCTCTGCACGGGTCAGGGAGCTCTGCGTGCCCTGACGGCAGTTGGCCAGATGGTTCTTTACGACGTCATGAACGACAGCCGCATTGGGTTCGATCCCGAAAATGGCATCAGAGAGCTCGATCTCGCCGACCTGCTTACCAGCCATATCAAAAACTTTAGTCTGCATGATTTACTCTCCTCTCTCAGCGGTTTCTTGCCGAAGCCTTCTGCGGGTTCGTACGAGCCGAAGCCTTCTGCGGGTTGATGCTTGCGTTGGCAGCAGCACCCTTGGCCTTGAAGTTCTTGACGGTGTTCTTGATGTAGACAACGCCGCCCTTCGGGCCGGGGATCGCGCCGCGGACAACGATCATGTTGAGCTCGTCGTCGACCTTGACGATGTCGAGGTTCTCGACCGTGACCTGCTCAACGCCCATCTGGCCTGCGCCATGATGGCCTTTGAAAATACGGCTGGGGGAAGAGGTGGGGCCCATGGAACCGGCCTGACGATGGACCGGGCCGCCGCCGTGGGTCATCGGGGTGCGATGGCCGCCGCAGCGCTTGACGGGGCCTTCGTAGCCGTGGCCCTTGCTGATGCCGGTGACATCGACTTTGTCGCCGACTGCGAAAACGCTTGCCTTGATCTCGTCGCCGACGTTCATCTCGGCGGCTTTCTCAACGCGGAATTCCTTGAGGTGCTTCTTGAGGGCAACTTCTGCCTTCTTGAGATGGCCGAGCTCCGGCTTGGTCAGCTTGGATTCCTTGACGTCCTCAAAGCCAAGCTGTACGGCGTTGTAGCCGTCTTTCTCGGTGGTCTTCTTCTGGGTCACGACGCAGGGACCTGCCTCAATGACAGTGACCGGAATGACCTTGCCGCTCTCATCGAAAATCTGGGTCATGCCCACTTTTTTGCCGATGATTGCTTTCTGCATTTGCATGTGTGTTTCCTCCTAAGTTAAGGTTATTGGTTGAGCGACTTGCGCATTGGGACGCATTGGTCGGTCAACATGACCCGTCCGTCCTCTATTAGTGGCGAACCGTGGCGGGCTGCTGTAATGGATGTTGGATGAATTACAGCTTTATCTCAATTTCAACGCCAGCGGGAAGGTCGAGGCTCATGAGAGCTTCCACAGTCTTCTGGTTGGGGTTGAGAATATCGATCAGTCTCTTGTGGGTCCTGCGCTCGAACTGCTCACGGGAATCCTTGTACTTGTGAACAGCGCGGAGAATGGTAACGACCTCTTTCTTGGTCGGCAGCGGGATCGGGCCGGAAACGGAAGCGCCGTTGCGCTTGGCGGTTTCAACGATCTTCTCGGCGCTGGCGTCGATGAGCTGATGATCATAAGCCTTGAGGCGGATTCTGATCATTTCCTGGTTTGCCATGTGTTTTTCCTCCTTGATTTGCACGTACTCAGTTGTTTCTGTGATCTCTGGGTACGGTCGAGTCCCGCAATACGCTAAGCCGTGCGTATCATTCTGCACCATGAAAAAAGACCGACGTTGTCGGCCTTTCATCACTGCAGCGATATACGCTGTATTGTGATCCTCAGCCGCCCGATGACCGGACATACTCCGCAGAAGTTACCGCCCTTGGCGCAATCTCCTGCATCATCGCAGTGACACGCGTGGTTGCGTTGCAACCCTTTTCGCGTGCTCATATATCATATAACAAATCCCCCTTGGTGTCAAGGGGGATTTTCATTATTTTTTGTTCAAAACAGCAGAATTTTCGGCCTCGGTTTTGGGCCTTTCGCCGATATCTGCGGTTTCATTCGCCTTCGTCAAACAGCGCCGACTGCAGCACCACCGAAAGCGCGTGATCCTGCACGAAGGTATTATAATTGTAAAGGATCAGCGCGTCCGTCACCCGCTCGCGCCGCAAAAGCGCTCCAAGATCGTCATAGAAATACCGCGGGTCGATCATGAGGATGCGGTCATAGTACGGCGTCAGGAACTGCACGAAGCAGTTGGCGTAGGAGTCCTTGAGCAGCAGCAGCGTCCGGCCGGTGTCGGCGGTCGTCTGGATATCGACGCGCGCGTGGTTGCCGCCGAAGAAGACCTCGTACTGGTTCTTTTCCGCGAGCTTCGCGCGGTCATAGAGCGAGCAGATGGTCGTCTGCGTGTCGGCGTAGGTCACGGCGTACTGCACGTCCGTGTCCGGGACGTAGATCTCGATGGTATCGAGTGCCGCGTGGCTGCCGGTCTTTGCGGCCAGCGTCCCCTCGAACGAATCCGAGACGGGATAGACCGTATAGCTCCGCACCGGCTGCAGATCCAGCTGCGCGGAAAGCGTCTCAAAGGCGTAGCGGGCGGCCAGACTCGTCCAGTGGTGGTCGGTGCGGTAATAGAGCGGCTCCGAGCAGCGCGAGCGCAGCGCCTCGGTCAGGTTCGCGGTGCGCACGTCCGGCATGGCCTGGTCGATCGCGTCGATCAGCGCCTTCTGGTCCTCCACCGGCGCGCCGGCGGGCAGCTTCTCGCTGAGCACGCCCCAGGCGTTCGGCACGATCGCGGCCGTCAGCCGGATGTCCGGATGCTGCGCGGCGAAGGCGCAGATGGCGGCCTCCGTCTGCCCCAGCTGCGCGGCATCTTCCTGCGCGGGCGCTTCCAGCAGATATCCGTCCGCGCCGAGATACACGCCGTTCATCTCCCGGACGCCGAGCGCCCGCTGGAACGTCAGATCCGCGGTGATCCACAGATCGCGGCCGGGAAACTGGTCGGCGTACCAGCGCTCGATCCCCCCGGCAAAGCTGCCGTCGGCCAGCGAGGCGAGCGTGGGCGCCGGCTCCTGCGCGAGCATACGGTTCTCGCTGTCGGAGAACGTCCGGTCCTGCCGCAGCAGCAGCCAGCCTGCGGCAAAGAGGCTGATCGCCGCGAACGCCGCGAGGATGCAGATCCCCTGCGCCGCCCGGCCCTGCAGGATCCGGCGGCGGCGAGCCATCTGCTTCTGCTCGGGTGTCAGTTTTTCCTGTGAATGAAGCACGTATCCAAGCCTCCCGTCAGAACTGCGCATAGAGGAACGAAACATACGTCCCGTTCACCATGCCCGCGATGCACAACAGCAGCAAGCCGATAAAATACAGGCTGGAGGCCATCGACGCCGTGCGTCCGGCCCGGAAAAACCGGTTGCCGAACCGGCAGCCGTACGGCAGCGCCGCAAACACGGCGATCAGCAGCACCGGCCAGGTCGTGCGCAGGTAATACAGCGCCGCCGCGTCCACAAATCCCGCCTGCCCCGCGGAGAACATCCTGGCCAGCCACGCCCCGGCCTGCCCCAGCGTGTCGGAGAAAAACGGCACCCAGCCGATCACGACCAGCAAAAACGTCAAGACCCTGCGCAGGATCGACGGCACGCGCGCGAGCGCGTCCCGCAGCACGAATTTCTCCAAAATCAGCAGCAGCCCATAGTACAGGCCCCAGACGACGAACGTCGCGGCCGCGCCGTGCCAGATGCCGGTCAGCAGCCACACGAGCAGCAGATTGCAGATCGTCCTGGCCGTGCCGCAGCGGCTGCCGCCGAGCGGAATATAAATATAGGTACGGAACCAGAACCCCAGCGACATATGCCAGCGCCGCCAGAAGGCGGCCACGCTGTCCGCGCAGTAGGGGTAATCAAAGTTTGCAAGGAATTCAAAGCCGAACATCTTCGCCGCGCCGATGGCCATGTCGGAATAGCCGCTGAAGTCAAAATAGAGCATCAGCGCGTATAAGAGCGCGCCCAGCCACGCACCGCAGACGGAGAGCGCCTGCGGTCCCAGTGCCTTCAGCGCGTAAAACGGCGTGCCGAGCAGTCCGGCGAGAATGACCTTCTTCGCCAGCCCGATGACGAACAGCCGCATCCCGCTGCCGACGCGCTCGCGCACGAATTCATGCGGCTCCAGCTGCGGCTGCATGTCGGCGTACTGCACGATCGGCCCGGAGGTCAGCTTCGGGAAAAACGAGACGAACAGGGCGAAGCGGATGAGGTTCTTCTCCATCGGTGCCCGCCCGTGATACACGTCCGAGAGTGCCGAGAGCAGCGTGAACGTATAAAACGACACGCCGACCGGCGCGGGCAGCGCGTGTACCGGCAAGGACAGCACGAACACCCGGTTCAAGGCCGCCGCGGCCTCGCCGTAATATTTGAAAAACAGCAGCGGGAGCAGGTCGGCAAGGATCGTCAGCACCAGAACGAGGCGGGCATGGCCCGTCTTCCCGTCCTCCAGCAGCGATTCCAGCTCCAGCCCCGCAAAATAGTTGAGCAGGATCGCCAGCACCAGCAGCACCAGATACTCCGGCGTGCCCCACGCGAAAAACAGCAGGCTCGCCGCCAGCAAAATCACATTCCGGCAGCGCTTCGGCAGCACATAATACAGAAGCAGGCACACCGGCAGAAACGCGAACGGATACAGCAGTTCAGTCAGCTTCATGCGCCCGCCCTCCCGCTGTGTACCGCGCGGAACGCGCGCACCGCGGCGTCCTTGTCCGCGCTGATGACGAACATCACGTCCTGCCCCTTTATCACGATGGCGCTGCCGTCTTTGCACAGGGCATACTGCTCCGGCGCGTAGCCTGCGAAGGTGTTCGTCTGGGTGTCCAGCCGCTGCTGCGCGGCGGCCTGTACCGTCTCAAGCTGATCGTCCGTCTGCACGCGCAGCAAAAGAAGCTCCGTCACGCCCATGTCACCCGCCGGGTAATAGAGCGCGCACCCCGCGTACTCCGCCGGGTCGAGCCCGTAGAGGCGGCGGATCATCTGGCCGTCGGCCGTCTTCGTCTGCGAGAGGTCGACGCTCTGCACCACGGCGGCGGTCACCGTGTCAAACGGGACTCCGGCAGCCGCGCCGTCCCAGAGCAGCCGGAACAGGCAGAAGCCGATGGCGATGGCCGTCAGCCAGCGCCCGGCGCCCAGAAAAAACCGTTTACGCATCGGCGATCTCCCCCCACGACGCAAAGATCAGATTGGCGGCCCAGTGCGGATAGAACTCCGGCAGCAGATGGATCCCGTCCGGCTGCCAGAGGTCGGCATAGTCCTCGCTGAGCTGGGTATTGTCCGCGAAGAGCACGCCGTTTTCCTCACACATCGCCTGCACTGCCGCCGTATAGTCCGGGATCTGCAGCCAGAGCTTCTCCCGGCTGACAGCGGGCTCATACGCAGGCAGGATGGAGCTGACGACGATCACGGCCTCCGGCAGCTCGCGCCGCAGGAGCCTGATCTTTTCCAGCAGCGTATCCGCGTAGTCCTGCGCCGAGCCGTACCAGCCGAGATCGTTGATGCCGTAGCAGAGGAAGATATACGCGGGGTCCAGCTTTTTGAGATCTTCGATATGCCCGTCGATCGCGTCGATGCGCTCGCCGGAGGAGGCCAGCACGCGCGAAGCATCCAGGAAGGAATAATAGGAGAAGCCCACCGCGCGCGAATCCCCGAGGATGACCGCGTCGGAAAATTCCTGCCAGACGGTGTCAATGTCGTCCAGCAGCGCCTGCTCGCGCGCTGCGCGCTCGGCCTGCAGCTTTTCCAGGCGCATCTGGCGGAGCTTCTGGGTGACGGTATCGGGGTCGATGGTCTCGAGCGACTGCAGATAGCTGACGCCCGACTGCACATCGGCGCGGTATTCGGCCCGTTTCTGCCCGCTGCAGCCGCTCAGAAGCAGCGCTGCCAGCAGCGTACACGCCAGCAGCAGCCCTGTCCGCTTTTTCATCTCCGCACCCCCTCCGTCAGTCTTTCGGAACCTCATCATATCATGCCGTCTGGCGGAACGCAAGGTGTTATGTCGACAATATTTTTCAAAAATCCGGAACCGCCTCCATGAAAAACCTCCCGCCTGCAGCGTGCAGACGGGAGGGAAAAACCGGCCCTTATTTCTTTCTCCACGTGCTCGGCATCAGCAGCACCAGCATCGGGTACAGCTCCAGCCGCCCGAGCAGCATATCGAGGCACAGGATCACCTTCGCGAACGGAGAAAAGAACGCGAAATTGCCCGCCGGGCCGCACAGACCGAGGCCGGGACCGATGTTGTTGAACGTCGCCATGACGGCCGTGAGCGTGGTCGAGCCGTCATAGCCGTCGAGCGAGACGAGCAGCACCGACGCCGCGGCGATAAGCACATACAGGATAAAATAGGTGCTCACGGCCCGGACCGTCTCGCCGGAGACGGGCTTGCCGTCGACGGTGATGACCTTCACGGTGTGCGGGTGCAGGATCTTGCGCAGCTCCGCCTTGGCCGCGCGCATCAGGATGACCACGCGCGAGACCTTCAGTCCACCGCCCGTCGACCCGGCGCTCGCGCCGACGATCATGAGGAGCACCAGGATCACGCGGGAAAACTCCGGCCACAGGTCAAAGTTCTCCGTGCCAAAGCCCGTCGTGGTGATGACGGAGGAAACGGTAAAGGCCGCGTGATGCAGGCTGAAGCCGAAATCGCCGCCGTAGAGCTTCATGATGTTGCAGGTGATGAGCAGCGTCGAGCCGAGAATGATCGACACATACCAGCGCAGCTCCGTATTCTTCCACGCCAGGTCGAATTTCCGGCGCAGCAGGAAGAAATAGATCGAAAAGTTAACGCCGAACAGGGCCATGAAGACGGTCGTGACCGTCTGCGTGTAGGCGCTGTAGGAGGCGAAGGAATCGTTGCGGATGGCAAAGCCGCCGGTGCCGGCCGTGCCGAAGGCGTTGCAGAGCGAGTCAAACAGCGGCTCGCCGCCGGCCAGATAAAAGAGGATCTGCAGCACCGTCAGGCCAAAATAGATCCCGTAGAGGATCTTGGACGAATCAGCCATCCGCGGCACCATCTTGGAGACCGTCGGCCCGGGGCTCTCGGCCCGCAGCAGGTGGATGGCCTGGCCGCCGTCCATCCGGACGATGGCCAGCATGAACACCAGAATGCCCATGCCGCCGATCCAGTGCGAAAAGCTGCGCCAGAACAGCATGCACTTGTCGAGCTCCTCCACCGCGGGCAGGATGCTCGAGCCGGTGGTGGTAAAGCCGGAGATCATCTCGAACACGGCGTCGAGATAAAACGGGATCTGCCCCGAAAGCGTGAACGGCAGCGCGCCGACGAGAGAAAGCACGATCCAGCTGAGCGCCACCGCGATCAGCCCTTCTTTCGCGTACATGACGGCCCGCTTGCCGCCGCCCAGCCGCAGCGCCAGCGCGCCGAGCACCGCCGCCCCCAGCATCACCCAGAGGAAATACCAGCCGCTTACCTCATGGTAGATCAGCGCCACGAGCAGCGGCGGCAGCATCAGCGCGGCCCCGATCAGCAGCACCGCGCCCAGCACATAGACGATTGCCCGCTTATTCATGGCCCGGCCCTCTTGCCAGAATATCCTCCAGCTTGCCGAGCCCCGCGCTGCAGGTCACGACGATGACGCTGTCGCCCGGCTCGATGGTATCCTGGCCGCTGGGGATGATGATTTTTCCGCCGCGGCCGATGCAGCCGATCAGCAGGTTTTCGCGCAGCCGCAGCTCCTGCAGCGGCACGCCGCAGAGCTTCGAGCCCTCCGACACACGGAATTCCAGCGCCTCGGCCTTGCCGCCGACGAGCTTGTAGAGCGTCTCGATCTGCGAGCTGCTCTCGGAATTCTGCATGGCGCGGACATAGCGGCAGATGAGGTTCGACGCGGAGTTGCGGGGATTGAAGACGCTGCCGAGGTCCATACTGTCGATGATGGACTGGAACGAGGTCCGGTTGACCTTGGTGATGACCTTGATCTTCGGCCAGGTCTTGCGGATGTACATGCCGATGAGGACGTTTTCCTCATCGATGCCGGTGAGCGCCGCGACGGCGTCGGTCGTCTCGATGCCGCACTTGCGCAAAAACGCTTCGTTCGTGCCGTCGCCGCAGAGGATCTCCGCCTTGGGAAGGGCAACGGAAAGCTCCTCGCAGCGGGCCTGATCGCTCTCGAGAATTTTGACGTCGAGCCCTGCCTCGATCAGCTGCCGGGCCAGATAATAGGCGATGCGCCCGCCGCCGATGAGCATGACGCTACGCACGCGGCCCGCCGCCAGCTTCATCTGGCGGAAAAACTGCTGCGCGCCGCCGTAGGAGGCGACGAACGAGATCCGGTCGCCCGACTGCAGGCGGAAGCCGCCGGAGGGGATATGGATCTCCTGCTCGCCGCGCTCGACCGCGCAGACGAGCACCTTGGCCTTCGTGACCGACGGCAGCTCCATGAGCGTTTTGCCGCTCAGCGGCGAGTCGGCCGGGAGCTGGAATTTGAGCAGCTCGACCTTGCCGCCGAAGAAGGTGTCGGTCTTGATGGCCGAGGGGGTGCGGAGCGTCCGGGCCATCTCGGTCGCGCAGATGAGCTCCGGATTGACGGACAGGCTCAGCCCCAGATCGTCGGAGATGAGCGAAAGCTCCCCGGCGTATTCGGGGTTGCGCACGCGGGCGATGGTGTGCCGCGCGCCGATCTTCTTCGCGACCAGGCAGCACAGGAGGTTCAGCTCGTCCTGCGCCGTCACGGCGATGACCAGATCCGCCTCGTCCACGCCCGCCTCGATCTGCGTGGCGTAGGTCGCGCCGTTGCCCTCGACGCTCAGAATGTCGAGATCCTCGACTGTCCGCTGCAGCGGCGTCCCGCTGCGGTCGACAATGGTGATCTCATGCCCCTCGCGCGAGAGCTGCTCGGCCAGCGCGCTGCCGATCTTTCCGTCGCCCACGATCACGATCCGCATGGTCTCAACTCCTTTTGTCTCATTATATTAAAAATCATACCACGCCCGCCCCTTTTTTGCAACCGCCCCCAGTAAAGCCCCCGTTCAGGAATGTTCCCTCTTGCCCGCGTGGGAAAAACACAGTATAATTATAATGAAAAAGAATTGCCGTCCCTGTCCCAAGGATCAATGCCGCATCTGCCCCGCAGAAAGGTACCATCCATCAAAATTCCATCCACACCTTCTATTGCCGGCAGATATTCTAAGGCAACTAGTATCAAATTTGATACCCCCGTATCAGGCGGCGCGTAGTATGCCGCCCGTAAGGTGCGTATCGTGTGGAACGACGACTAAAACATTGGGGCTTACCTGAAATCAGATGCAGCACGCACCCCGCGTCCCTAAGCGCCCTTTTCTCCCCTATCTTTTCCCGCGCAAGGGAAAAGATGGGGCCGTCGGAGACACGTCAGAAATGACCACGACGGAACGAGTCCCCGCTGTTCGCGGAGCCTCTTTTCCTCTGTGCTCATTTCTTCCTTTCCAAACCGCAAACTGAATTTGCGGTTTGGGCTTTGAGGCCGGAATGCCCTTCCGGCAATTTTCCACCAGGAGGTTCCCTATGAAACAGCAATATCTGCAAACCGGAAAGATCGTCAGCACGCACGGCGTGCGCGGCGAGGTCAAGCTTCTGCCCTGGGCTGACAGCCCGGAGTTTTTGCTGCAGTTTGACACGCTCTGGATCGGCGGCCGCGCCTACCGGGTGGAGTCCTCCCGCGTGCAGAAGACCTGCGTGCTCGTCAAGCTCGCGGGCATCGACACCGTGGAGGCCGCCAGCGCCCTGCGCGATCAGGTCGTCTCGATCGACCGCGCCGACGCGCAGCTGCCGCAGGGCAGCATCTTTATCGCGGATCTTCTGGGTCTGCCGGTCTACGACGGCGAAACGCCCATCGGCAGGCTGACCGATGTCATGTCCACGCCCGCCAACGACGTCTATGTCGTAAAAGGCGAGGACGGGCAGGAGCATCTGATCCCCGCCGTGCCGGAATTTGTCCTCGAGCGCAATGTGGACGAGGGCTATATCCGCGTGCGGCTCATCGAAGGGATGTAAGGCCATGCGCTTTGATATCATGACGCTGTTTCCGGAGGCCGTGGCGCCGATGCTGAACGCCAGCATCCTCGGCCGGGCGCAGAAAAAGGGGCTCATCGAGATCCACGCCCACCAGATCCGGGACTATACCACCAACAAGCAGAACCAGGTAGACGATTACCCCTACGGCGGCGGCCGCGGCGCGATCATGCAGTGTGACCCGCTGTGGCGCTGCTGGTGCGCGATCTGCGATGAGATCGGCGCGCCGGTGCACACCGTCTTCCTCTCCCCCTGCGGCCCGTCGTTCGACCAGGCCAAGGCGCGGCAGCTGCAGGCGGACTATGACAATCTCATCCTCGTCTGCGGCCATTATGAGGGCGTGGACCAGCGCTTTCTCGACGAATGCGTCGACGAAGAGATCTCCATGGGCGATTTCGTGCTCACGGGCGGCGAGATCCCGGCCATGGCGATCGTCGACGCTGTCTCGCGCCTGATCCCGGGCGTGCTGGGAGATGAGGTCTGCTTCACCGACGAGAGCCACTGGTCCGGGCTTCTCGAGTACCCGCAGTACTCGAGGCCCGACGACTGGCACGGGCTGACGGTGCCGGAGGTTCTGCGCTCCGGCGACCATGCGAAGGTCGCCCGATGGCAGAAAAAGCAGTCGATCCTGCGCACGCTGCACCGGCGGCCGGATCTGTTTTACAAGCTGCGCTTCCCGTACAAGACGCGGGCCGAGCGCAAATTTATCGCAGAACTGGAGGCAGAGGATGATGACTTCCGCGATCGAGACCCTAAAAACCTGGATTACCGAAAGTGACAACATCGTGTTTTTCGGCGGCGCGGGCGTGTCGACCGAGTCCGGCATCCCGGACTTCCGCAGCACGGACGGCCTGTATCACCAGAAATTCGACTATCCGCCCGAGACGATCCTGAGCCACACGTTTTTCTATCAGCACCCGGAATATTTCTTCAAATTTTACCGTGAAAAGATGCTCCCGCTGGACTATCAGCCGAACGAGGCGCACAAAAAGCTCGCCGCGCTCGAACAGGCCGGCAAGCTCCGCGCCATCGTGACCCAGAACATCGACGGCCTGCACCAGAAGGCCGGCAGCAAGTGTGTCTACGAGCTGCACGGCTCGGTCTACCGCAACTACTGCGAGAAATGCGGCAAATTCTATCCGCCCGAATACATCCGTGACAGCGCGGGCGTCCCCCGCTGCACCTGCGGCGGGCGGATCAAGCCGGACGTGGTGCTCTACGAGGAAAGCCTCGACCAGACCGTGATCGAGGGCGCGGTCCGCGCGATCGCGGACGCGGAGGTTTTGATCGTGGGCGGCACGTCCCTGACCGTCTACCCCGCGGCGGGGCTCATCCGCTACTACCGCGGAAACAAGCTCGTGCTCATTAACCGCGATGAGACCCCATACGATACGTACGCCAACCTGATCTTCCGCGACCCCATCGGCAAGGTGCTGGGCGCGATCTGAACTGCTATGACAAGAACGGAATTTTCCGCATGGTGCAAAACCGTGCATCTGCTTGACGGCGCGACCGGCAGCATGCTGCGCAGGGCCGGCATGCCCGCGGGCGTCTGCTCCGAGACCTGGATTTTGGATCACCCGCAGACGCTGATCGCGCTGCAGCGGGCCTATCTCGCCGCGGGCAGCGAGATCATCTACGCGCCCACCTTCGGGGCCAACCGCGTGCTGCTGGGCCACCACGACCTGCAGCGCGAGGTCCGGGCGCTCAACCGCGATCTGGTGCAGCTCGGCCGCGAGGCCGTGGGCACGTCCGCGCTGCTCGCGGGCGACATGACCACGACCGGCCGGCCCGTCACTCCTGGCGACGACAGCGCGTATGAGACGCTGCTGGAGATCTACCGCGAGCAGGCCGAAGCGCTGCTCGAGGCCGGGGTCGACCTGTTTGCCGTGGAGACGATGATGGGCGTGACCGAGTGCATGGCCGCCATCGAGGCCATCCGCAGCCTGTGCGAGACCCCCATTTTGTGTACGCTCTCGGTCTATTCTGACGGAAAATGCTATTTTGACGGCTCTGCCGAGGAAGCGGCAGAGCTCCTGCCCGGCCTCGGCGCGGACGCTGTGGGCATCAACTGCTCGTCCGGCCCGGACCAGATGGGCTCCGTCGTGCGCATGATGCACCGGGCCGCTGGTGATACGCCCATCGCCGCCAAGCCCAACGCAGGCCTGCCCACGATCACCGAGACGGGTGAAGCCGTCTACAGCATGGGCCCGGAGGCCTTCGTCCGCCACATGCAGGCCCTCAAAGCAAGCGGCGCCGCCCTCCTCGGCGGCTGCTGCGGCACCACCCCGGAATTCATCGCCGCGATGCGGAGCCTGAAGTAATCCCCCCTGCCTTCCCCTACGAGGGGAAGGCGGCACGGCGGAGCCGTGACGGATGAGGTGGGGGCAGTTGCGTCCACGAGGCACTGTCCACCTCATCAGCCGCCTTCGGCGGCAGCTTCCCCTCATAGGGGAAGCCATGGACGTGCACCCCTCAAGCCTCCCTTGGCAGGGGAGCCTTTGTGGACTCCGCAATTTTTCATCAGGAGGCAGCTATGCCTGAATTTTTACCGATCTCCCGTGCCGATATGACCCGGCGCGGCTGGGACCAATGCGATTTCGTCTATATCATCGGCGACGGCTACGTCGACCACCCCTCGTTCGGCCATGCGATCATCTCGCGCGTGCTGGAGGACGCAGGGTATAAGGTCGGCATCCTCTCCCAGCCGGACTGGAAGGACCCCGCCTCCATCGACGCTCTCGGCGAACCCCGCCTGGGCTTTCTGGTCATGGGCGGGAATATGGACTCGATGGTCAACCACTATACCGTCTCCAAGGCCCACCGGAAGACCGACGCCTATACCCCCGGCGGCATCATGGGCAAGCGGCCCGACTATGCCGTGACGGTCTACTGCAATCTCATCCGCAGGACCTATCGCCGCAAGCCCATCATCATCGGCGGCATCGAGGCGAGCCTGCGCAGGCTGGCGCACTACGACTACTGGTCGGACAAGCGCAAGCGCTCGATCCTGCTCGATTCGCAGGCCGATCTTCTGATCTACGGCATGGGCGAGCGCGCCGTGGTGCAGATCGCGGACGCGCTCAACGACGGCATGGACGTGCAGGACATCACGTACATCGACGGGACCGTCTACAAGACCCGCGCCGTCGACGATTCCGTCCCCTCCATCGTCCTCCCGTCCTATCCCGAGATCCAGAAAAACGCCCGCGCCTACGCCGAGAGCTTCGCCGTCCAGTACCGCAATACCGACCCCTTCTGCGCCAAGCGGCTCATCGAGCCGTATTCCGGGCACGAATTCGTCGTGCAGAACCCGCCGCAGAAGCCCTTGAGCCAGAAGGAGATGGATCACGTCTACGGTCTTCCCTACTGCCGGACCTATCATCCGTCGTACAAAAAGCTCGGCGGCATCCCGGCGATCCGCGAGATCGAATTCAGCCTGACCTCCTGCCGCGGCTGCTTCGGCGCGTGCAGCTTCTGCGCGCTGACGTTCCATCAGGGCCGCATCATCCAGACCCGTTCGCACGCGTCGATCCTGCAGGAAGCCGAGGCCATGACCCATGCCCCCGGCTTCAAGGGCTACATCCACGACGTCGGCGGCCCGACGGCGAATTTCCGCCAGCCCGCGTGCAAAAAGCAGCTGCAGCGCGGCGCATGCCCGGGGCGGCAGTGCCTGTTCCCCGCGCCGTGCAAGAATCTCATCGCCGACCACTCGGACTATCTGGCGCTGCTGCGCAAGCTCCGCAAGCTGCCGAACGTCAAAAAGGTCTTCATCCGCAGCGGCATCCGCTTCGATTACCTGCTGGCCGATCCCTCCGACACGTTTTTCAGGGAGCTCGTGCGCTACCACATCTCCGGCCAGCTGAAGGTCGCGCCGGAGCATGTGTCCGACCAGGTGCTGCGCGTCATGGGCAAGCCCCCGCACAGCGTCTACCAGCAGTTCGTGGAAAAATACAAAAAGATCAACGAGCAGGAGGGCATGAAGCAGTACGTCGTGCCCTATCTCATGTCCTCGCACCCCGGCTGCACGATGCAGGAGGCCGTCCGGCTGGCCGAGTATCTGCGCGATATCAACCACGAGCCCGAGCAGGTGCAGGACTTCTACCCCACGCCCTCGACGCTCTCGACCGTCATGTATGACACCGGCCTCGACCCGCGGACGATGGAGCCGGTCTATATCCCCAAAAATCCGCACGAAAAGGCCATGCAGCGCGCGCTCATGCAGTATCGCCGGCCGCAGAACTACTTCCTCGTGCGCGAGGCGCTGCAGAAGGCGGGGCGGACCGACCTGATCGGCTTCGACCCCAAGTGCCTCATCCGTCCCTACCCGCCGAAGGAGAAAAAGCCCGGCGCGCCGGACGCGCAGCCCGCGCGCCGCACTGCACCCGCAAAACCGGCCAAAAAACGCCCGCCCCGGCGGTAGTCTATCCGCCGGTCCCACCTCATATAGTCTTCCATACGAAGAAAAGATGAGGTGGAACCATGGAAAATACAGCAAATCGCATCACCCTGACCGGCACGCTGGCGTCGCTGCCGGAATATTCGCACCAGAATCATGAGCGGAAATTTTTCCGCTTCCTGCTCTCGGTCGACCGGCTGAGCGGCACGGAGGATCTGCTGCCCATGCTGGCGGCGGAGGACGTGCTGGCGCAGGCGGATCTGTTCGCGGGCGAGCGCTTTACCATCGAGGGGCAGATCCGCTCGTTCAATAACCGCGAGCCCGTCGGCCGGCGGCTGATCCTGTGCGTCTACGCCCTCTCGCTCACCACGACGCAGGAGCCCATGCAAAACGAAGCCGTGCTGACCGGCACGGTCTGCAAGCCGCCCGTCTACCGGCAGACGCCGCTCGGGCGGCAGATCACGGATCTGTGTCTGGCCGTGCCGCGGCTGTACCGCAGGACGGACTATATCCCCTGCATCCTCTGGGGCCGGACGGCCCTGGCCGCCGCGGAATACCCCATCGGCACGGAGCTGACGCTCACCGGGCGTCTGCAGAGCCGGACGTATCTGAAAAACCTCGGCGAGACGAGCGAGACGCGCACCGCGTACGAGCTTTCCGTCAGCGCCTGCGAGCGCATCGCCGAGCCCGCGATCTTTTAGAAAAACTTCCCGTTTCCTGCAACCAACTGCGCAAAAATCCGTCTATAGAAGCAGAAGCACATAAGAAAGGGGAACTCAACATGAAAAAGCGATCGATCCTTGCCATCCTTCTCGCCGCCCTGCTGGCCCTGACCATTTTCACCGGCTGCGCGGCAAGCACCAACTCCATGGCGGCAGACTCCGCCCCACAGACCCCCGGCGCATCCTACAATTCCAAATCTGAGGCTGCCGCCGCGGAAATGCCCATGGAAGAGCCCGCCGCGGCGGAGGAATTCGCCTACGACACCGTCGCCACGACGGAGGCGGGCGGCGGCGCCGCCGAAACGCCCGAGCCGGACGATTCCGTTGCCGACTATACCGCGAAGATCATCTATACCGCCTCCGTCTCCATCGAGACGACCGAGTTTGACAATGCGGTCGCCGCGCTGGAAAATCAGGTGCAGAAGATCGGCGGCTTTGTGGAAAGCTCCAACGTCACGGGCGACACCCAGTACAATTCTGACGGCACGACCACCGTCGTCAACCGCTGGGCGTATTACACCGTCCGCATCCCCTGTGACCACTTTGAATCCTTCCTGCACGAGACCGAGGGCTTCGGCAACGTAACCTCCACCAGCCGCGACGCACAGAACGTCACCTCGGCCTACACCGACTATGAAGCGCGCCTGTCCTCCCTCAACACACAGGAGGAGCGGCTGCTGGACATGCTCGCGAAGAGCGAGGACGTCGAGACCCTCATCGCGCTTGAGCAGCGGCTGTCCGACGTGCGCTACGAGATCGAGTCCATTGAGCGCAATCTCCGCAACTACGATATGCAGATCAAGTATTCGACCGTGAATCTCGACCTGCGCGAGGTCGAGGTCTACACGCCGACCGTCCCGGTCCGGCGCACGTTCGGCCAGAAGCTGGCGGACTCGCTTTCCGACGGCTGGAACGGCTTCACCCGCGGCATCCAGAACGTGATCCTCGGCCTGGCCTCCGCCCTGCCCGCGCTGATCCTGCTGGCCGTCATCATCGCAGCTGTGATCGTCTGCATCAAAAAAGCCCGCAAAAAGCGCAAGGCGAAAAAAGCCGCGCAGGATCCCACCCCACCGCAGGACCCGCAGTAAAAAAAAACTCCGGTGCAGCCTTATCGGGCTGCACCGGTCGTTTTATATAGGATCGATATTCGGAAGCAAACTTTCGACTGCCGGGTGCCTCCGGCGGCCATATCTTTTCCCATGCGCGGGAAAAGATATGGAAGAAAAGGGCGCTGGGGGGGACGCGGGGTGCAATCTGCATCTGAATTCAGGCAGGAACCTATGTTTTGGTCTGGCGTTCCACTCGGTGGTCACCTCACGTATGTCCTAGTACGCGCCGCCTGATACGTTGGAACATGATTTGGTGGCAGTTGCGTTTGAATATTTGCGGGAAATAGAAGATGCAGGCCAGATTTGTTGGCCTGCATCTTTTTGCATTGGATTTTCTTTTTTGTCCTTACAATCTGCCCCGCAAGAAGGTAAGAACCGTCCGGTTCTCCACCGCACCTTCTATTGACAGCAACTGTTTCTAAGGCAACTAGTTCCAAATTCGATACCCACCGTATCAGGCGGCGCGTAGTCAAAAATTCGTAGGGTGACCATCGAGTGGAACGACATCTAAAACATTGGTTTCTGCCTGAATTCAGATGCAGCATGCGCCAAACCGCGTCCAAGCGCCCTTTTCTCCCCTATCTTTTCCGGCAAGACGGAAAAGATAGGGCCGTCGGAGACAACCGGCAGTCGCAAATCTGCGAAAACCTCTCAGGTGCTGCGCGCCAGCATCCCTACCCCCTTTGTCCCTTCGGGACATTTCCCCCTGATAGGGGGAATCGGCCCCTGAAAGGGGAGCCTTTGTGTAGGACGTCAGCCCTCGTCTTTTTCGCGTTCGCGAAGCCCTGCGACGGAGGAGATGGGGAGGGTGAAGCAGATCGCGCCGGCTTTGGTGCCGGGGCCTGCGTTTTCATGGATAGCGCGCATGATCGCGGCCTTTTCGTCCGCATGCGCAATGATGTAGACCATGTCCTTCTCGTCAGCCAGGCTGACGCCGAAGAATTTCTCCCCGCGTCTGGACCCGGTCCCCTTCGCGTGCAGGACCGTTCCGCCGCCTGCGCCCGCGGCCCGCGCCGCGTCCATGACGAAATCGGCATAGCCCTCGTTCAGAATGACAACGATCAGCTCGTGTTTGAATTCCATATGCGGCGTCCCTCCTGTTTTGCAGTCGTTCGTGAGATAGGCGAGCGTTTTGCCGCCCGCCACGCTCTTGAGCGGAACGGTCAGCAGGATCCCGTTGCCGGGAATGTCGATGAACAGCCTGCGCTTGGCGGCCCTGGTCAGCTGCGCGGCCTGCTGCGCGCCGGCGACGGCGCAGGTGACGGTCTTCGGCGTCTCGCCGAGGCCGTAGACGGCCAGATGTTCGTTTTTTGCCGTGCCGCGGCCCGGCATACTGAGGATCATGGGCAGCCAGGCCTCCCGGAACAGTGCGTTCATGACCTCGCCGCGGTCCGCGTCGGTGACGGCGATGATGTAATACAGTTCCATATCAGCAGGCCTCCCACAGTTCGATGATCTCGCTCTCGCCGAAGTCCGGCAGGGCCGGCTCCTTCTCCGCGCGGCGGGATTTGACGACGTAGATCGCACCCATGACCTGCACGGTGATGAGCGGCATCATGGCGACCAGCGCCACAAGGCCGAACGCGTCCGTCATCACGTTGCCGCCCAGCGCCTCGCACGCGCCCATGGCAAACGGCAGCATGAACGTCGCCGTCAGCGGGCCGGAGGCCACGCCGCCGGAGTCGAACGCGATCGCGGTGAACGTGCGCGGCACGAAGAAGCTCAGCGCCAGCGCGAGAAAGTAGCCCGGCACCAGAAAGACCATGATCGATACGCCCGTGATGACCCGCAGCATCGCCAGCCCGCCCGCGGCGGAGACTGCGATCGACAGGCTCACACCCATGGCCCGGGCCGAGATGGCGCCCGCACTCAGGTCCTCGACCTGCTTATTGAGGATATGGACGGCAGGCTCCGCATTGATGATGAACCAGCCCATGAGCATTGCCAGCGGGATGAGCAGCCAGATCTTCCAGCCCTCGGTCAGCGCCGCGCCCAGCGCGTAGCCCACCGGCGAGAAGCCGACGTTCACACCCGTCAGAAACAGCACGAGCCCCGCGTATGTGTACAGAATGCCCACCATCACCCGCAGAAACGGCAGCTTCCGCAGCTGCAGCGAGACGAACTGGAACACCAGGAAGAACACCACGATCGGCAGCAGCGCGAGCGTGACCTCCTTCATGTATTCCGGGAAGGCGTGCAGATAGTCCCTGCCCAGCGCGACGGTATTGGTGATGGCGGCGGCCGCCTCGCTCTGCGTCTGCGCGGGCTGCGTCTTGTAGATCGCGCCCAGCAGCAAAACCGACGCGATCGGCCCGATGGAGCACAGGCCGACGAGGCCGAACGAGTCCGCCTTCGCGTTCTCGTCGGAACGGATCGAGGCCACGCCGACGCCCAGCGCCATGATGAACGGCACGGTCATCGGCCCGGTCGTCACGCCGCCGGAATCGAACGCGACGGCCAGAATGCCCTGGTCGGACAAAAACGCCGCGAGGAACACCAGCGCGTAGAACACGATCAGCAGCAGCCGCAGCGAGATGCCGAACAGAATGCGCACCATGCAGAGCATCAGGAAGATCCCGACGCCCACCGAGACCGTCAGGATCAGGACGGTCTTATCGATCTCCGGCACGTTGGCCGCCAGCACCTGCAGATCCGGCTCCGCCACCGTGATGGCGACGCCCAGCAGAAAGCTGACCACCAAAATCAGCCACAGCTTGCGCGATTTGGTCAGCTTGGCGCCGATGTAATTGCCGATCTTGCTCATGGACATCTCCGCGCCCAGTGTAAACAGGCCCATGCCGAGGATCAGCAGCGCCGTCGCCAGGACGAAGGAGAGCATCAGGCCCGTATCGACCGGCACGAGCACAAAGCAGATGGCCAGCACGATCAGGCTGATCGGCAGCACGGAGGCCGCGGCCTCCTTTAATTTTTCCAGTAGTTCCTGTCTGCGGTACAAAGCCTCACTCCTTTGCTTTTTTGCTTTTCAAGAATTATTCTTATTTTAGCAGAAAAACGTCGTTCTGACCAGAGCGGAAATGTAAAAAGGCTGTTAATTTTATGGACGGGCCGCGGCATATTCCGCGTCTGTGTATTTTTATGCATTTTCACCAAAGAATCCGCCGCGCGCTTGACGCCCGAATGGAAAACCGATACAATATTATAGCTTATGCACGAACGCCCCGGCTGCATGCGCGGCCGGGGTGGATCTTTATGAAAAGAGAGAAGACATATGGAGAAGAAACCCGCGCGCGCGATCGCGCTGCTGCCCATCGGCGTGTTCCTGGTCCTGTACCTGGGGCTCGGCATCGTATTTGAATATGTGCTGAAGATCAAGATGGGCTTTTACAATATCCCCATCGTCGTGGCCTTCCTGGCCGCGATCCTCGTCGCCTGCCTGCAGAACCGGGCGCTGTCGTTCGACGAAAAGCTGGAGGTCATGGCCAAAGGCGTCGGCGATAAGAACATCATGACGATGATCCTCATCTTCCTGGCTGCGGGCGTGTTCGTCGGCGTCGTCGGCCGCAGCAGCGCCGAGTCGGTCGCGTATTTCATGCTCGCGCACATCCCGGCGCGGTTCGCCGTGGCGGTCCTGTTCGTGGTTTCGTGCTTTGTCTCGACAGCCATGGGCACCTCCTGCGGCACCATCACGCTGATCGTGCCCATCGCGGTCGCCGTGGCGCGGACATCGGGCTTCAGCCTGCCGCTGTGCATCGGCTCGGTCATGGGCGGCGCGATGTTCGGCGACAACCTGTCGTTCATTTCCGACACGACCATCGCCGCCTGCAACACGCAGGGCTGCGAGATGAAGGATAAATTCCGCACGAATTTCCGCATCGCCCTGCCCGCGGCGCTGGTGACACTGGCGCTGATCCTCGTGTTCTCGCTGCGCAGCGAGATCGGCACGGTCGAGATCCCGGAATATCACCTGCTGCAGACGCTCCCGTACCTGCTGGTGCTCATCGGCGGCGTGGCGGGCATCAACGTGTTCGTCGTGCTGCTGACCGGCATCTTCTCCGGCGCAGTCATCATGCTCGCCACCGGCGCGACGCATCCGACCGAGCTGCTCGGCAATATGGGCTCCGGCGCGTCCGGCATGTTTGAGACGATCATGGTCACGATCCTCGTCTCCGCCATGTGCGGCCTGATCCGCGAATACGGCGGGTTTGAGGCGCTGCTGGGCTTCATCAAGCGCATTTTCCACGGGCAGCGGGGCGGCCAGCTCGGCATCGGCCTGCTCGTCGGCGCGATGGACATCGCCACGGCCAACAATACCGTCGCCATCGTCATGGCCGGCCCCATCGCAAAGCAGATGAGCGAGGAATACGGCATCTCCGGCAAAAAGAGCGCGTCGCTGCTCGATACCTTCTCGTGCATCTTCCAGGGCATCATCCCCTACGGCGCGCAGATGCTGCTGGCCATCTCCGCCTGCGCAGAGCTCGGCGAGACCCTGACCGCCTTCGAGATCATCCCCTGCCTGTTCTACCCCTACCTCCTGCTCATCAGCTCCCTGGTGTTCATCTTCCTCATCCCGGAGAAAAAATAACCCCCCGTCCCGGCCCCTCCGGTGCCGGGACGATCGTTTTTATAAAAGCAAAAGCGGCGATGCAACGCATCGCCGCTTCTGGCGCGGAAGGAGAGATTTGAACTATGGAAGTTCGTTTTATCGCTTGAAACTATGTGAAATCCCATACGAAAATCAATGCGTTCTTTTCATCGCATACAATGGCGTTCAAAGCAATGCAAAGCCCTTAGGGGAAAAAATAGGGGAAAATTCCGGGGCAAAATACAGGGGGCGCAATGGTCTGCGCCCCCCCTGTTTTTGTGATTACAACCGTGCGAGCTGTTTCAAAAGTTCAAGAAACTGTGCCTTTTCTTCCTCGGTCATCTGTGAAAGCAGCTCCAGCCAGAGATGCAGTTCGTTCTCGTTCATTTCTGCTCCTTTCCCCGCCTGCGTGCCCGCTCCGAGCGGATGCCTGCGACATATCCGCTTGTCCAGATCGAACCGAGCAGCCGAATGATTCCAGTCTGATCTTCGGCGCTTCCGTAGTCAAGACCCGGAAGCGGAAGAAACGTCCGATTGTCACACTGGACTTTGAATGCTCGGACAACGTCAATGGCAGCTCTGGCATCTGCGACCGTCCGCCCGCTCCAGTTAATTAAAATCGCCTGTTCTGGTGACGGAGTGTATTTCTCCGCGCTCATGTACGCTCTGCTTGCTCTCATTCTGCAACCTCCTGTTCATCCTGCTTCCCGTTGAGCAGCGCCTGCATCCGCTCAATTACGCGGTCAACTTCCTTCGGGGTCAGCTGCTTGACCAGCGCGATCAACTCAGCCTTCTCGCGCCCATCGTCTGCGCGGCTCGCGGCCGCAAGCGAAATATTCACTTTGTTACCTCCCAGCCGTTCACCAGATCGTATATCTGCGCATACACGGCGTTGATCTCCTTGCTCACGAAATCCAGACCGGCAGCAAAGTATGAATTGCTGCTCCGCGACAGCTCCGCTTCGGTGATCGCTTCCAGCAGGTTTGCCAGATCGCCGAGCCGGTCCGTCAGCCGCTGCAGCTCCTTCGGGCTGCCGTTGGTGTTAATCGAAACATGAACTTCCATTCTGTTCTCCTTCCTGGAGCGGGCTGTTGCCCGCCCCCGCTCATGCGACCGTGAAACGGCGGCTGGTGGTGGACTTGATGAAGCGCTCGGCAAGCTCCGGCATTGCCTTCTTGAACGCCGTGCTGTCAAACCGGCTGCTGGTCACGGTCTTCCAGGTGATCTTGTAATCTGCGCCTGCCAGCGTATCGGCGTCGATGGCGGTCATGTGCGCCTTGATCGCGTCCTGAATGCTCTCAATCTCGGCGGTCAGCTCGTCGGCCATGCGGCGCAGCTCGCGAAGCTCATTGACTTTGCTCTGAATTTCTGTGTTGCTCATTGGTAAAGCCCCTTTCCTTTTTCGGCGGGCTGTGCTATACTGCAATCAGCCCTTTTCGGCTGCGTCTCCTGTTCACTTCCTACGGCGGCAGGAGACGCTTTTTCTTTGCTCTTGGGGAACTCCGGCGGCTGGGGGCTTTCAACTGATCTCGTGAGCCTTGCTGCACTTTGCTGATCCTTCCCAGCTCCTATAGGCGTTCTTGGTTTCCCTTCCGGTACTTTCGTCCGCCTTCTGCCGGTGCCTGAACTGTTTTCTTTTGTTCCCCTTGACTGTCTTAATTATAGCACTTAATTTGTGTGCTGTCTATCGACGAATTGCACATATTTTAGGTGCTATTTCTGTGAAGTTTTGCACTTGATATATGTGCTTTCTTGCGCTATAATATGGACAATGGGAAAGAGGCTCAACGCCAGATTGCCCGGATGATTTTCAAAAGGGGGCGCAGAATATGCCGGTAGGTTACAAGATTGACATTCTTGCGGCGCTGAAAGCGGCAGGGTATAGCTCGACACGGATTCGCAACGAAAAACTTATGGGGCAAGCGACACTCCAGCAGCTCCGACACGGAGAGCTTGTTTCGTGGATGAACATCGCGACGATCTGCAAGCTGCTGCAATGCCAGCCGGGAGACATACTGGAGTACACAGAAGAACCGGATACAAAAGCATAACACAACACAAAGCCCGCTCTCCAAATCAGGGAAGCGGGCATCTGTTTGTTTTGAGCCACTTGCAACTCGCAGCGCGGCGCGTTTGTATGGAGCAAGGATTCTCGCTATGCCTGGGTGCTTCCGACGCTCTGCGGGGCGCTGTGAGGCTCATAGTGGCGCTACGCCTGTTTTGCGTCGAGCAGGTGCTTGATCTGCTCTTTGATGTCTGTTTCCGCAGGGCTGCTCTTTTCAGAGCTGGGATCTGCTGCGTCATCTTCTGTGGCTGCTGTAAACAGAGCCTTCACCAGTATCCGTGCCGCTTTCATGCGTGCCGTGTCCATTTTCTGCTTGATGGTCATGTTTTAAGCTCCTTCCTTGGCTCCATGTGTGGAGCGGGTTTCCTCTCTCAAATATCGGTACACGATGGCTTTTACCGTGTCCGTCGTTGTGTGGGTGATTTTTGCAATCTCTTTCCACGAAAGAGCGCGAAAGAAGCGCAACCGGAACACAAGGCGTGTTCGCGGATCGCGAATGCCCGCGATCCAGTCGGCGAGCTGCGCTTCCTTCGCGTCGCTCTTGGCTGTGATCTGCTCAATCTGGCTGTCGAGGTCAGCGATCTCAGCGGCAAAACCACCAACCTTGTCTGTGACACCGCTTCCGTGTGGCATTCCGGTCAGCTTTGCCGTCGTGGACGTCGCTGCATCCATCAACTGCGCTTTTGCCGTGTTCAGCCACTCCAGTTCGGCTCGGAGATCAAACAGCACGTTCAGTTCTTCAATGGTCATTGCGGATGATTGAAAGCGGCTTTTAGGTGGCAACGTGCAATGTACTTTACGCGAGCTTCTGTAAAGCGCTTTCCAACAGCTCCAGCGATCTCGCACCACTGCAAACCGTGAATAAAGCGAAGACGTAAAATTGTCCGCGTCGTACCGTCCTCAATACCAGAAATCCACGCGGCGATTATTTCTTCACTTTCTGCGATCACAGCCTTTTCCTGCTCTATTTGAGCTTCCAGCTCTGCGATCTCTGTTGCAAATAACCCAGTACAATTTGCTGCTCCGCTTTTCAGTCCATCAAGTGTTCCTTCGTTTTTGGAAAGTTGCTGGAGCCTTTCGTAGTGTGAGTTAAGCGTTGAAATATCCACAAGCATCCTCCTTTCAGAGAATTTCTATAGCTGAGAGCAGATAAAATCGTAACGAAATTACCGGAAATATTATAGGGAAACTACAAGCAATTTGGGGTCGTCGAGCCCGCAGCAGATAGGGGGTACACGTCGCAGTACCTTTTTCCCGCGCCCTCCAGCACGGAAAATCCCCATGCCGGCCGCACCTGCAAGTTTGATGATCGAAAGAGATTTCGATAGCATGAAATGCACAGGAGCGAGACGGATTGCCAGCGGGGAAGGGCTGTGAAGCCCTCCCATCAGCCCGTTTCAGATTCTTTCTCCGGCTGGCTATCCCATTCCTCGAAGATCGCGCTCAGCGCGGCTCCGGACGGCGTTCCATCCAGACCGGGGACAATTTCTTTTTTGGCAAGTGACAGCCCGATTCTAACTTTCACATCATCAGGACCGCCGCAGCCGGGCGCAGTGAGGTCGATATGACCTACAGTTTTTTCGAAAATGCTGAAGCAGAGTTTGGCGTCTGCTCGTTCTGCATACCACGAAGTGTCTGCACCGGAAGGCAGCAGCTCTGTCAACTGCTTAACTGCTCCCCGAATTGCATCGACGACATCTTTGCGATCATTGCCCATGCCGCAACTTTTGATTGCCATGCGATCCCTCATGTGAGCTACTGCCGCATTGAAAAGATCTTTCGAGCCATACACCTTTGCCCCCTTGAAGGCATCAGCGCGAGTGTCGGCAGCCCGCTTCTTTGCTGCCAGCTTGTCAAGTTCTGCCGTCGCTGCCTGTTCAGAGTCGGTGTCTCCCTGCTGGATGGCTTCGACCAGACGAGCCCGTGTCTGCTCCTGCTCGCGAGCCACAGCGTCAACTGCGGCGTTTGCCGCCGCTTCTCTGGCTTCGAGTTCTGCCGTCCTTGTAGACAGGTCCTGCTCAAAAGCATCGACAGCCTGATTGAATCGTTCTCCTGCAACCTCATACGGATCGCGCTGCGTGGAGAAGTATTCTGCTGCCAAGCCGGTCAGTTCCTGCGCGAGAGAACTGATGCGGGAAACGTATTCTGCGCGTGTCATTGTATATACCTTCCTTTCGTCAACCTACGGTGATTCCAAACAAAGCGTAAAACTGCGCATCGCAGTCCAGCGTGATCGAGGTAATATTCCCGTGCATGCCGCCCGATCCGTCCTGCGTATAGGACTCATATTCAAAGCGATAAAGACCATCCGAGCCTTTTTCGCTTTCGCGCAGCTTGCGGCTCAATGTGTCGTGATTGCTGGTCTGCACAGTTACTGTCGCTGCGCGATCGACACACAGAAAAATTGTCGCGATGCGCGGGCGCCTAATCAAGTCAAGGATGTTCTGTCCTGCTCGGACAGAGTGGAGAATCTGACCGCTGCCAGATTCGGGGAAACGATTTTCAAAATACATGGTTTGTCCTCCTCATTTGTCGTGGTTGGTGGTCGTGTGTTGTTTTGCAGCTTCGCGCTCGCCTCCTATCTCGGATAACCTGCCAGCATGTCCGATGCACTCTGACGCATATGTTCCCATTGATCTTCTGGAGGCACAGCATAATCGCCTCCAAGAGCAGACGGCGGGCGATTGGGCGCAGGAGCAGGATAGTCTGTCATGTGCGGTTCTTCCCCCTCCCCCACACCCCTTCCTCTATCGCTGCCTATGTCTTTATAATGGTCTGTCTCTTGTATGTCTTTATTTTCTTCTATTTTATCTTTGTCTTTGGGTAGCGTTTGCTTGCCAATGCTACCGTACGCTCCCGTTTGCTTGCCAATGCTACCGTCCGCTTTTGCTATTTGCAGATCAATCCATTCATTTCGGGCAAGCATATCATCTGGGCTCAGACCATTTTTTGCGGCATAAGCCTTCCACGCTGGAATATAGCCGTTTCTTCTGTTTTCACGAACTCGATCAACGTATGCTTTCCCATCATAGTCGATCTTTTCGCGAAGCTGCTCAAAAGCTACCATGAAGCCAACAGCGTCAGGACCGGAATATTCAGGCTCAATACCATCCTCACCGTATGTCAAAACAGCATCAAGAAGGCACGCCTTTTGGTCTGCGTTGAGATATTTCAACGTCCTCCGGAAAGAAAATGGAATAAAGATTCCTGGACGCTTTGCCGCATTGTCGTTTCCCCTTTTACTGCCCATATGCCCCGTCCCCTCCAGCTTCTCGATCGACCCACTTTTCCAGCAGGCGGCGGCTCACCAATGTCCGGTTTCCGATCCGGAACGCTGGGAAGTCCGCACGGTGCGTAAGCTCATAGACTTTTGGCAAGGAAAGACCAAGCAGCTGCGCAGCCTCAGCAACGGACAACGTCAGCTTCTCACGAGTGTTCTCCATCCGCGCCCCTCCCTGCAAGCTCATCAATCGCCCGAAGAATGAGCTGCTGCCGAGCTTCTGGCAGCTCATGCCGCAGCTGTCTGCAAAGCGTTACATCGGAAACACCGATCCGCTCAGCGAGTTCCCAATATTTCACTCCGGTCACCTTTACCTTTTCTCGAATCGCTTCGTTTGCCATTTTCATTCCTCCTTTTGCAATTTTTTATAACTAAAACTTGATTTGTCAATCAACCTTGGCTATACTAAGTATAGCTGATAATAATGATAATGTCAATAATAAATTGCTATTCAAATTATAGCCATTAAAATTTGCTAAAGGAGAGGTTTTAATATGCCTAGAAAAAGGACGACGATACTGGATGGATTCAGCAATCCGTTCCCGACCCGCCTGCGCACCCTTTTGACCGAAACAAAGACAACCCAACAAAGGCTTGCCGATGCAATCGGGATGAAAAATCGGCAATCAATAGGGAATTATTGTGATGCAAGAGCAATGCCCGATCTGGAAACATTCGCAAAAATAGCGGATTTCTTCAAAGTTTCTCCAGCATGGCTGCTCGGTATGACCGACGACCCGACTATTTTTCCAGCCGCAACAGACGAACTGGGACTATCTGCCGATGCGGTTAGCCGCCTGCAGATGCTGTACAATGTGAGCCAGGTTCCTCCGGAGAGTCAAAGATACTCGCGCAGCGCATTGCTTTCAGATCTATTGGAAGACGAAGACTTCACCGGATGGTTCTTGGCAAACTGTACGCAGTATGTCGAAAGAATACAACGCGCAGCATCTGAAGATTACGTTCTGACACCGGAATACACAGCAATCAATACAGAACTCAAGAAGCATGGATTTGAAGTTGCAACATCCGAAGCGCTTGCGCAACGCCTTTTTTCGGAAAGCATCATTCCGCTGCTTCGGGGCATGCTGGATAAACTGGCAAAGAAAATGGCGGCAACCGATCCTGCTCATGTGGTTGATGTCCTGCACGAAGAACTTGCAAACAAAACCGATCCGGAGGCAAACTGATATGGCAAAACGGAACGCCGCAGGAGCGGGCAGCATACGAAAAAAGACCGTCCTTCGGGACGCTCGGGAATACACGTATTGGGAAGCGCGATTGACGGTCGGCGTTGATCCTGGCACCGGCAAGCAGATTCGCCGCAGCTTCTCCGGTAAGACGCAGAAGGAAGTCCGTGAGAAGATGCAGGCAGCGGCTGTGACGGTCAACGATTCGACCTATCAGGAGCCGTCCAAGCTGACCGTGTCCGACTGGCTCGACATCTGGCTTACGGAGTACACAGGCGATGTGAAGCCGCTGACCCGCTCGACCTACAAGAACAAGGTGGAAAGCGCGATCAAGCCCGCGCTCGGCGCTGTCAAGCTGCAAATGCTCAAAGCGCCGCAGATCCAGAAGATGCTCAACGACCTCCAGCGCGGCACGAGCGGGCGCAAGCCGCTTTCTGCAAAGACTGTCAAAGATATTTACGGCATTCTGCACCGGGCGCTGGGACAGGCCGTCGAGGTCGGCTATCTGCGGATCAATCCTTCCGATGCCTGTAAACTGCCGCGCGTGGAGCGCCAAGAGATTCGCCCGTTGGACGAAGCGCAGACTGCCGCCTTCCTGAACGCGATCCGCGGCCAGCCGTTTGAGCGGCTGTTCATCGTCGATCTGCTGACGGGACTGCGGCAAGGGGAGCTTCTCGGTCTGCGATGGAAAGACGTAGACTTCGATGCCGGGACAGTGACCATTGCGCAGCAGCTTCTCAAATCCAAGGAAAAGGGCGGCGCGTATTTCTTCGGTTCCCTAAAAAACGACAAAACCCGCCTGCTGACCCCGGCGCCTTCGGTGATGAAGGCACTCAGAGAGCAGCGGCGGGTACAGACGGAATGGAGATTGAAGGCCGGGGAGTTTTGGGAAGATTCCGGTCTGGTATTTACGGATGAGCTGGGACACCATCTGTCCCATGTGACCGTGCGCAAGCATTTCAAGAAAGCCGTGGAGAGCATCGGCATACCGGAAGCGCGTTTTCATGATCTTCGTCATTCGTTCGCCGTCAATTCCCTGCAGGCGGGCGACAGCCCGAAGATCGTGCAGGAAAACCTTGGACACGCGACGGCGGCGTTCACGCTGGATGTTTACGCCCATGCAACGGAGCGCATGAAACGGGATTCTGCGAACCGCATGGAAGCCCTGTTTCAGAGCACAAAAAAGGCCGCTTCCAGCCTGTAAGGGGAAAACATAGGGGAAAACTGCGCTTTTGGGCAAAGAAAAAGCCTCGAAAACGTAGTGTTTTCAAGGTCTTTTCCATGGCGCGGAAGGAGAGATTTGAACTCTCGCGCGCTTTTTAGACGCCTACTCCCTTAGCAGGGGAGCCCCTTCGGCCACTTGGGTACTTCCGCAGGTCGGTCAGGCCGGTATGAAGGAAAGAAAATGGCGGAGAGAGTGGGATTCGAACCCACGGCACATTGCTGTGTCACTGGTTTTCAAGACCAGCTCCTTAAACCGCTCGGACATCTCTCCGAATGCCAGCCTCCAAAGCCGAGAATTATATTATCATATCGATCCCGGTTTGTCAATTCCTTTTGGCGGAAACTGTGAATATTTCATGAAGAAACCTTGATGTTCCCGTAGGAAAGTGCTATACTATTGGAACGAAAATTGTTTACTGGAAGGTGTTTTTGCATGACAAAAATTGATATTTATTCCGGTTTTCTCGGCGCCGGCAAGACGACGCTCATCAAGAAAATGATCAAGGAAGCCTACCACGGCCAGAAGCTGGTGCTGATCGAGAATGAATTCGGCGAGATCGGCATCGACGGCGGCTTTCTGCAGGAGGCCGGGATCCAGATCACGGAGATGAACTCCGGCTGCATCTGCTGCTCGCTGGTCGGCGATTTCGGCCGCGCGCTCAAAAAGGTCATCGCTGAATATGCGCCGGACCGCATCCTGATCGAGCCGTCGGGCGTCGGCAAGCTGTCGGACGTCATCGGCGCCGTGCGCAAGGTCACGTCGGACGATGTGCAGCTGGGCAACTTTGTGACTGTGGCGGATGCGACGAAGTGCAAGATGTATATGAAGAACTTCGGCGAGTTCTACAACAACCAGATCGAGACGGCCAACACCATCATCCTCAGCCGCACTGACGGCATGAAGGAAGAAAAGCTCGACCAGTGCGTCGCCATGATCCGCGAGCACAACAAGGACGCCGTGATCGTCACGACGCCATGGCCGGAGCTCACCGGCGAGCAGCTGATGGAGGCCATGGAGCAGCGCAGCACCATCGCCGTCGAGCTTGCGAAGCTCGAGGAGGAAGCGCATCACCATCATCATGACCATGATGACGATGACGACGAGGAATGCGACGATCCGGAGTGCAGCTGCCACCACCATCATCACGACGATGATGACGAGGATGAGCACGAGCATCATCACCATCACCACGATCATGACGACGATGACGAGTGCGACGATCCGGACTGCAGCTGCCACCATCACCATGACGATGACGACGAGGACGAACACGAGCATCACCACCATCATCACCATCACCACGGCCATGACGCCGACGAGGTCTTCATCAGCTGGGGCGAGGAGACACACAAGAAGTTCACCAAGGCTGAGATCGAGCACATCCTGCAGGCGCTGGAGGATGCGGAGACCTACGGCATCATCCTGCGGGCCAAGGGCTATGTGGCCAACGCCGAGGGTGAGAAGTGGATCCACTTCGACTACGTGCCCGGCGAGCCTGACATCCGTGACGGCGGCGCAATGGTCACCGGCCGCATCTGCGTCATCGGCTCGAAGCTGAATGAGGAAGCTGTCGCGAAGCTCTTCGGCGTAGAAAAGCAGTAAGGAGAATCCGACATGGCTATGCCCGATATCCCCATGTACGTCTTCACGGGCTTTCTGGAGTCCGGCAAGACGAAATTCATCCAGGAAACACTCGAGGACGAGCGCTTCAACACCGGCGAGCGGACGCTGCTGCTGGTCTTTGAGGAGGGCGAGGAGGAATACGACGTATCCACTTACCCGCACAAGGAGGTCTATGAGCAGGTCCTGGACTACGACGAGCTGAGCCCGGAGATGCTGACCGGGCTGCAGAAGAAATACAACGCCGAGCGCGTGGTCGTTGAGCTCAACGGCATGCATCTGGCCTCGGATTTCTATCTCAAGACGCCCGACCACTGGAAGATCGCGCAGGAGGTCATGTTTGCCGACGCGACGACCTTCCTCAGCTACAACGCCAACATGCGCCAGCTCGTCGTGGACAAGCTGGCCGGGGCGGAGATGCTGGTCCTCAACCGCATGACGCCCGGCGCGGACGTCACGCCCTACCACAAGATCGCCCGGGCCGTCAACCGCCGGATCGAGATCCTCTACGAGTACACCGACGGCTCGACCCACTATGACGACATCGAGGATCCCCTGCCGTTCGACCTGAACGCCCCGGTCGTGGAGGTCAAGGACGAGGATTATGCCCTGTTCTACCGCGATATCACCGAGGAGCCCAAGAAATACGCCGGCAAGACCGTGAAATTCAAGGGACAGGTGGCGCGGCTGCGCCGGGAAAAGGACGGCATGTTCGCCCCCGGCCGGTTTGTGATGACCTGCTGCGAGGCGGATATCACGTTCATGGGCCTGCCGTGCCGGTTTGCCGGGGCTTCCGGGCTGGCGGCGCGCAGCTGGGTCTGGGTCACGGCGACCGTCGAGGTCAAGTACCACTCGCTCTACAAGGGCGTGGGTCCCATCCTCACCGCCGTCAACGTCCAGCCCGCCGAACCCGCCGAGCAGAGTGTCGCGACCTTCTGAGCTTTCCAGAATGCAAAACCGCCATGGCAGTCAGCTGCCATGGCGGTTTTCGTCTGTAAGGCCGCGCATAGAAAGCCCCGCCCTGCCGGCATGGGGACAGGACGGGGCTTCCGGTATGGAGGGGGAGCGCTCATTTCCCGAAAAGGGAGAATCGCTTTTTTTCATAGGGCTCGCTCGCGGCGCTCTGGACCTCATAGCCGGTCGCGTGGACCGCGGCCTTGACGGCTTCGACGTCCAGCGGCTCATCTGTGATGACGACCGCTTCGCCCCTGGTGTGCGACGAGGAGACCTTTTTGACGGGGACTGCCTTGCGGATGGTATCGTTGATGTGCGATTCGCACATGCCGCACATCATGCCGTCGATCTTCAGCGTGGTTTTATACATAAGAAAGACCTCTCATTCATGATGATGGCAGCAGCCCGCGTTTGCGCAGTGTGCGCAGCCAGCGCCGCAGGTGCTTTTGCCCTGCTTTTTCTGACGGATCAGATAGATCACGATTGCGGCAACGATCGCCAGCAGAACTGCCGAGATCACGATCGTGCCAAGATTCTCTGCGAGCCAGGCAAACATGAAGATCACTCCTTGATAAGCTCGTTTGCGGAGGGGAGGCAAGACCGCAGGTTCGATCTGCGGTCTTGTCGGAAATGTGGATTACTTGATCTTTGCGGTCAGCCTGGTAGCCTCCTTATAGGGCTTGACAAGCATGTAGACGATGAAGGCGAGCAGAACGACGCCGACGATCACGCCGAGGACGTTGCCGTTGCCGGTGAACAGAGCGCCGAACTGGTTGACCATGAGGGCGATCGCATAGGCGAAGCCGCACTGATAGCCGATGGCGAACCAGGTCCACTTCTGGCTGTTCATCTCACGCTTGATGGCGCCGATGGCCGCGAAGCACGGAGCGCACAGGAGGTTGAAGACCAGGAAGGAGTAGCCGGTAATGCCATTGAACGCGGTAGCAAGGTTCTGATAGACCGTGCCGTCGCCGCCGCCATAGAGGATGCCGAGCGTGCCGACGATGTTCTCCTTGGCAACGAGGCCGGTGATGGAAGCAACGACTGCCTGCCAGTTGCCCCAGCCGAGCGGGGCGAAGATCCAGGCGATCGCGCCGCCGATCTTGGCGAGGATGGAGTAGTTGATCTCTTCGTCAGAGAGCATCCGGAAGCCGTCTTCGGCCCAGCCGAAGTAGGTGGTGAACCAGACAAAGATGGTGGACAGAAGGATGATCGTACCGGCCTTCTTGATGAAGGACCAGCCGCGCTCCCACATGCTGCGCAGGACGTTGCCGAGGGTCGGCCAGTGGTATGCAGGCAGTTCCATGACGAACGGAGCGGGATCGCCGGAGAACATCCTGGTCTTCTTCAGCATAATGCCGGAGATGACGATCGCGGCCATGCCGATGAAGTAAGCGGAGGTGGAGACCCATGCGCTGCCGCCAAAGAGAGCGCCGGCGATCATGCCGATGAACGGCACCTTTGCGCCGCAGGGGATGAAGGTGGTGGTCATGATCGTCATACGGCGGTCACGTTCATTTTCTATGGTACGCGAAGCCATAACGCCCGGGATGCCGCAGCCGGTGCCGATGAGCATCGGGATGAAGGACTTGCCGGACAGGCCGAATTTCCGGAAGATACGGTCCAGAACGAAGGCGATACGGGCCATGTAGCCGCACGCTTCGAGGAAGGCCAGCATGAGGAACAGAACGAGCATCTGCGGCACGAAGCCGAGAACTGCGCCGACACCGGCGACAATGCCGTCAAGGATCAGGCCGCTCAGCCAGTCAGCCGCACCGGCAGCTTCCAGCGCATTGCCGACAAGAACGGGAACGCCGGGGACCCAGACGCCGTAGTCGGCGGGATCGGGCTCGTCAAAGCCGTTCTCTTCGAAGTAGCTGACAGCGTCGACATAGCTCATGCCGATCGTGGTCTTTTCGTCCGCATCGGCGGGGATGGAATCGTAGTAGACAGTCATGTCGTTGAGGGCGAGGGTCTCTTCATCCTCGACCTCAATGGTCGTGCTCTCGGAATCGGCGGTCACGGCCTTCATCTCGGCCAGAGCAGTATCTGCGTCGAAGTCTTCGGCTTCGGTGTCGAGCTCATAGTAGCCGCTGATCGCTTCGCTTGCGGTGGCGTATTCGTCAGCTGCATCGGAGTAAGCGGAGGAGCCGATGCCGAACAGGTGCCAGCCGTCGCCGAACAGACCGTCGTTCGCCCAGTCCGTCGCCGGTGCGCCGACGCCGACCATGGCGACCCAGTAAACGATGAACATGACAGCCGCGAAGATGGGCAGGCCCAGCCAGCGGTTGGTGACGATCTTATCGATCTTGTCGGAAGCGGAGAGCTTGCCGGCGCTCTTCTTTTTGTAGCAGCTCTTGATGACCTGTGCGATGTACACGTAGCGCTCGTTGGTGATGATGGATTCCGCATCGTCGTCGAGCTCGGTCTCAGCGGCCTTGATGTCTGTTTCGATGTGCTGCATGACGTCAGCGGGGATCTGCAGCTGTTCGAGGACCTTGTCGTCACGCTCGAAGATCTTGATGGCGTACCAGCGCTGCTGAGCGGCGGGCTTGTCATGCAGGACAGCCTCTTCGATGTGGGCGATGGCGTGCTCGACCGGGCCGGAGAAGGTGTGCTGCGGCTCGGTGTGCGGGCCGGCAGCGGCGGAAACGGCAGCCTCAGCGGCTTCCATGATGCCGGTGCCCTTCAGAGCGGAGATCTCAACGACCGGGCAGCCCAGCTGGCGGGAGAGTTCCTTGACGTTGATCTGGTCGCCGTTCTTCTTGACGACGTCCATCATGTTGATGGCCACGACCACAGGGATGCCGAGCTCGGTCAGCTGCGTAGTGAGGTAGAGGTTCCGCTCCAGGTTGGTGCCGTCGACGATGTTCAAAATCGCATCGGGCCGCTCTGTGATCAGGTAGTTCCGGGAGACGACCTCTTCGAGTGTGTAGGGGGACAGAGAATAAATACCGGGAAGGTCCATGATGACGACGTCGTCATGCTTCTTCAGCTTGCCTTCCTTCTTTTCGACCGTGACGCCGGGCCAGTTGCCGACAAACTGGTTCGAGCCGGTCAGCGCATTGAACAGCGTGGTTTTACCGCTGTTCGGGTTGCCCGCAAGGGCAATTTTGATCTGTTTTTCCATCTTTCTGCTCCTTTTGACCAGATACTTTATGCAATTTCGATCATTTCGGTGTCAGCCTTCCGCAGGCTCAGCTCGTAGCCGCGGACCGTGACTTCCATCGGGTCTCCAAGAGGGGCTACCTTGCGGATAAAAACCTCTGTGCCCTTGGTGATGCCCATGTCCATAATGCGGCGCTTGACGGGTCCTTCGCCGTGGAGCTTGACGACCTTGACGGTGTCGCCGATCTTTGCGTCTTTCAGCGTTTTCATATTCCTCTCTCCTTAAATTAAATCATGATCTTACGCGCCATCTCTTCACTGATGGCCACGCGTGATTCCTTGACCTTTACAATGACGTTCCCGGCCAGGCTGGAAACGACTGTAACCGTATCGCCTGCAACAAAGCCCAGGTCCTCCAGATGCTTTTTGACTTCCGGATTCCCGCCGACCTTGCGGATGATGTTTTCTTCACCGGCTGCTGCGAGTGTAAGCGGCATCAAATCCCGCGCCCCCTGTCTGTGTAGATTTGAGATGTCTAATTTGGATTAAGGGACACTAACCAAAGGGGAAAAACAAAGGTTAGACCTCCCTAACCAGCCCAAAGTTTAACATGGCTAACCGCGCTTGTCAATAGGTTTTTCCGAAAAAAACGTTTGCTTGCTTTTTTTGTTCAAGTGTGTTAGTATAAAAGATAATTTCAAAGAAAGGTTGGTGCAATTTGCTGTGAGTGTGCACAGAGCGGCAGAGGACTATCTGGAAGCCATGCTGATGATGCGGGAGCGGCACGGCTATATCCGCTCCATTGACGTAGCGGAGCATCTCGGCGTTACGAAACCCAGCGTGACCTATGCGACCAAACAGTTGAAACAGAACGGCTTTATCACCATGGATCGTGACGGGCTGATTACACTGACCGAGAGCGGCATGGAGATCGCGGACCGGATCTATACCCGGCACAAGACGCTGACAGAGTTTTTCATGCGCATCGGCGTCGACGAAAAGACCGCGCGGGAGGATGCCTGCAAGGTCGAACACGACGTGAGCGAAAAGACCTTCGCGGCCATCTGCGCCCATGTGGCCAGACAGGAGTCTATGTAACACAGAACGCCCGCGCATTGCGATCAAGCGATGCGCGGGCGGTTTTTTGTTTATTTCCCCGGTTTGAAGCTGTCTTTGAGCAGGACGCTGCGGTTGAAGACCAGGTGGTCGGCGCGGCAGTCGCGGGAGTCCATGCAGAAGTAGCCGACGCGCATGAACTGGAAGCCGGGCGCGGTATGCGCCATGCGGCCTTCGCCCTCCGCGTCATACTTCTTCGCCTCTTCGACGAGCGCGGCTTCGACCTTGCAGCCGGTGAGGACCTGCAGGGAGTCGGGGTTCAGGCAGTCGAGGAAGTTCTTGTCCGGGCCGTCGGGCTGGGCGTCGGAGAAGAGGTTGCCGTACAGGCGGACCTCGGCGTCCACGGCGGTCTTGCTGTCGACCCAGTGGATCGTCGCGCCCTTGACCTTGCGGCCGTCGGCGGGATCGCCGCCGCGGGAGTTGGGGTCATAGGTGGCGTAGATCTCCTCGATGCTGCCGTCGGCAGCCTGCTTGCAGCCGGTGCAGGTGATGAGATACGCGCCCTTCAGGCGGCACTCCGGGCCGTTGGGGTACAGGCGCTTGTACTTGGGGATCGGCTCCGCCAGGAAATCCTCGGCCTCGATCCAGACCTCGCGGGAGAACGTGACGGGATGCGTGCCCTGCTCGGGGTGGACAGGGTTGTTTTCGACCTCGAAGGTCTCGGTCTTGTCTTCCGGATAGTTCGTGATGACGAGCTTCACGGGGCGCAGGACGGCCATCGTCCGCTCCGCCGTGTCGTTCAGATCCTCGCGCAGGCAGTGCTCGAGCAGGGCGTATTCGACGGTGTTGGCGGACTTCGCCACGCCGATGCGCTCGCAGAAATCGCGGATGGAATGGCTGGTATAGCCGCGGCGGCGCAGGCCGCAGAGCGTGGGCATGCGAGGATCGTCCCAGCCGGAGACATAGTTCTGCTCGACGAGCTGGCGCAGCTTGCGCTTGGACATGACGGTGTGGTCGATGCCGAGGCGGGCAAACTCGATCTGGCGCGGATGGTTCGGGACGGAGACGTTGTTCACGACCCAGTCGTAGAGCGGCCGGTGGGCCTCAAACTCCAGCGAGCAAAGCGAGTGCGTGATGCCCTCGAGCGCGTCCTGGATCGGGTGGGCAAAGTCGTACATCGGGTAGATGCACCACTTGTCGCCCTGCCGGTGATGGTGCATGTAGCGGATGCGGTAGATGACGGGGTCGCGCATGTTGAAGTTGCCGGAGGCCAAGTCGATCTTCGCGCGCAGCGTGCGGCTGCCCTCGGGGAACTCGCCGTTCTTCATGCGCTCGAACAGGTCGAGGTTTTCCTCGACCGGGCGGTCGCGGTACGGGCTCACGGCGGGCTTGCCGATGTCGCCGCGGCACTCCTTGAACTGCTCGGCGGTCAGGTCGCAGACGTAGGCCAGGCCTTTTTTGATGAGCTCGACGGCAAATTCATAGTCCTTTTCAAAATAATCCGAGCCGTAGAAGAACCGGTCGCCCCAGTCGAAGCCCAGCCAGTGGATATCGGCCTGGATGGCGTCGACGTATTCGGTGTCTTCCTTCGTCGGGTTGGTATCGTCCATGCGCAGGTTGCACAGGCCGCCGAATTTTTCGGCCGTGCCGAAATCGATCGTCAGCGCCTTGCAGTGGCCGATGTGCAGATACCCGTTCGGCTCCGGCGGAAACCGGGTGTGCACGCGCTTACCCTCGAACCGGCCGCCGGGGGCCAGATCCTCTTCAATAAAGGCGTCGATGAAATTTCTGTTTTCCAACGGCTTTCTTTCTTCTTCCATGCTTAGATCCTCCCGGATGAAATGTCCTGTAATTTATACATTATATCCGATTTGCCCGGATAACGCAATGCAAAAATGCCATGAGGCTTCCAGAATGTGAAAAAAGTGAAAACAATCCGGGAAATTTGCATTTTCCTCTTTTCAAGTCGCCCATTATATTATAAAATAGATGGGAATTGAAAAGGAGAGTTTCTACCATGCGTGAACCGAAATATAAACGAGTGTTACTCAAGATCAGCGGTGAGGCGCTGGCGGGCGACGCGCACCGGGGGCTGGATTTCGCGGTCATCGGCGGCGTGTGCGACGTGATCAAGCAGTGCGTCGAGGCCGGCGTGCAGGTCGGCGTCGTGGTCGGCGGCGGCAACTTCTGGCGCGGCGTCAAGGACGGCGGCGGCAAGATGGAGCGCACGCGCGCGGACCATATGGGCATGCTCGCGACCGTCATCAACGCGCTGGCCGTGGCTGACTGCCTCGAGCAGCGCGGCGTGGAGGTCCGGGTACAGACGGCCATCGCCATGAACCAGATCGCCGAGCCCTACATCCGCTCCAAGGCCATCCGGCATCTGGAGAAGGGCCGCGTCGTCATCTTTGGCTGCGGCACCGGCAACCCCTTCTTCTCGACCGACACCGGCGCAGTCCTGCGCGCGGCGGAGATAGGCGCCGACGCCATCCTGCTGGCCAAGAACATCGACGGCGTCTACTCCGCCGACCCGGCCAAGGACCCCACCGCCGTCAAATACGACGCCATCACCTATGACGAGGTGCTCGCGCGTCATCTGGCCGTCATGGACACCACGGCCACATCGCTTTCCATGGATAATCATATTCCCGTTCAGGTCTTCGCGCTCAAGGACCCGCAGAACATCCTGCGCGTCGTGATGGGCGAGCCGATCGGCACGATTGTAAAGGAGGAACTTTAAATATGGCAGATCTCAAGGAATTCCAGCGCAAAATGGAAAAAACGCTCGACGTTCTCGCATCCGACTTCGCCGCTGTACGCGCGGGCCGCGCCAACGCGCAGGTGCTCGACCGCATCACGGTGGAGTACTACGGCCAGCCGAGCCCCATCAACCAGGTCGGCACCGTCTCTTCCCCCGATCCCCGCACGCTCGTCATCCAGCCGTGGGACGGCTCGCTTCTCAAGGCCATCGAAAAGGCCATCCAGACCTCGGATCTCGGCATCAACCCGCAGAATGACGGCCGCGTGATCCGCCTCGTCTTCCCGCAGCTGACCGAGGAGCGCCGCAAGGACCTCACCAAGCAGGTCCGCAAATACGCCGAAGACGCCAAGGTCGCCGTCCGCAACATCCGCCGCGACGCGGTCGACTACGTCAAGAAGGCCCAGAAGAAGGGCGAGCTGACCGAAGACGACCAGAAGAAGGCCGAAAAGGACATCCAGGACCTGACCGACAAGCACGTCAAGAAGATCGACGAGATGTGCGCCAAGAAGGAAAAGGAACTGATGGAGATCTAAGCGCGGCTAAGCGCCTCGCAGAGTTTGCGCCCGCAGGCGCAAATAAAATAGAACTCATTTTTGACGGGAGCCCCTGCTCTCGGCAAAAATACTGCTCGCCGGCAAACGTGAATTTTGGCCGCTATGCGGCCAAAACTTTGCGATGCAGCAGGCGCAACCAGATTGCCCAAAAGCCCCGGCTTTTGGGCAGATAAAAAGCCGCCGGACGGCGGCTTTTGTCGTGAAAGGCTAATTTTATATGGAAAACAATGCTCTGCCCCGGCATATCGCCATCATCATGGACGGCAACGGCCGCTGGGCAAAACAGCGCGGTCTGCCGCGCAAGATGGGCCATGCGGCAGGCTCGGAAACGTTCCGCCGTATCGCCACCTACTGCAAAAATCTCGGCGTCGAGTACCTGACGGTCTACGCGTTCTCCACGGAAAACTGGAAGCGCTCGCAGGACGAGGTGCAGGCCATCATGGCGCTGTTTGAAAAATACCTGCACGAGGCCATCGACGAGATGGAGCAGGACCATATCCGCCTGAAGATCCTGGGCGAGCTCGGCCCGATCTCGCCGAAGCTGCGCGCGCTCATCGCCCGCACGGATGAGATCTCCACGCACTATCAGGGCTTCCAGGCCAACATCTGCATCAACTACGGCGGCCGGGACGAGATCGTCCACGCCGCGCGGCGCTTCGCCGCCGACTGCGTGCAGGGCCTCAAACAGCCGGAGGAGCTGACGGAGTGCGATTTTGCGCACTATCTCTATACCGACGGCATCCCGGACCCGGAGCTCATCATCCGCCCCTCGGGCGAGATCCGCACATCGAACTTCCTGCTGTGGCAGTCGGCGTATGCGGAGTATTATTTCACGGATGTGCTCTGGCCCGATTTTGATGAACAGGAACTCGACAAGGCGATCGCGTCCTACCGGACGCGCGAGCGCCGGTTTGGAGGGCGGAAATGAAACAAAGACTGCTCGTGGCCGCCATCGGCGTGCCGCTGCTGATCGTGGTGCTCGTCATCCTGCCGCCGGTCGCCGCGTGGATCCTGACCGCGGCGATCGCGGCTGGCGCCGCGTGGGAGCTGCTGCACACGGCGGGCAAGCACGTGACGCCGCTCGTCTATGGGCTGACGATGCTGATGGCTGTCCTGACCGTGGCATACATCTCTATGGACGGCTGGTGGACGGCGGTCGGTGACCGGCTGTATTTCGCGTGCGCATATGTATTTGTCGCGGCGCTGTTTCTCATCGCAGTCGTGACGCACGGGAAGGAAACGGCGCTGCCGTTTGCCACCGTCGCGGTCTGCATCGTCGGCGGGCTTCTGTTCCCGGCGATGTACAGCTGCATTGCGCTGCTGCGCAATGTCTCGCCCGCGTTCGTGCTCATGCCGTTCGTCATCGCGTTCATCGGCGACAGCTTCTCGATGCTGGGCGGCATGGCCTTCGGCCATAAGAAGTTCGCGCCGCACGTGAGTCCCAACAAGACCTGGGCGGGCTTCCTTGCGGGCCCGGTCGGCAGCGCCGCCGGCATGGTGCTGCTGGGGCTTGTTGCGAAGCTTGTCTGGCAGATGGAGCTGCCGCTGTGGTTCCTGGCCGTCATCGGTGTCGTCGCCAATCTCTTCGGCCAGCTGGGTGATCTTTCGACGAGCCTCATCAAGCGTGAGGCGGGGATCAAGGACTACAGCCACATTTTCCTGACCCACGGGGGCGTGCTCGACCGGTTTGATTCGACGCTCTTTATTGCGCCCGTGGTGTACGCGATGCTGTTTGTACTGGAGAAGCTATGACACATACGATCACGATCCTCGGCTCCACCGGCTCCATCGGCCGCCAGACCCTGTCGGTGGCGGAGGAGCTGGGCCTGCGCGTCGCCGCGTTGACGGCGGAAAAGAACGTGGACCTGCTGGAGGCCCAGTGCCGCAAATACCGGCCGGAACTCGCCGTCATGACGGAGAATGCGGCCGCGGAGGAATTAAAGGCCCGTCTTGCGGATATGAATATAAGGGTGCTCGCGGGCAGCGAGGCGCTGTGTGAGGCTGCGACGCTGCCGCAGGCCGATACCGTCGTCGCAGCGGTGTGCGGCTTTGCCGCCCTGCGGCCGACGCTCACGGCCATCCACGAGAAAAAGCGCATCGCCCTTGCCAACAAAGAGACCATGGTCTGCGCCGGGCAGCTCATGCAGGCCGCGGCGCGCGCATCCGGCGCGGAGATCATCCCCGTCGACTCGGAGCATTCGGCCATTTTCCAGTGCCTGATGGGCTGCCGGGACCAGCGGGAGGTCAAGCGGCTGATCCTGACCTGCTCCGGCGGGCCGTTCTTCGGGAAAAGCCGGGAAGAACTGGCGTCCGTGACCAAAGCGGACGCCCTGCGCCACCCCAACTGGAAGATGGGCGCGAAGATCACCATCGACTGCGCCACGCTCATGAACAAGGGGCTCGAGATCATCGAGGCCATGCGGCTGTATGAGCTGCCGCTGGAGAAGGTCACGGCCGTCATCCACCGGCAGTCGGTCGTGCATTCGCTGGTCGAGTTCGTCGACGGCGCGGTATTGGCGCAGCTGGGCGTGCCCGATATGCGCATCCCCATCGGCCTTGCCATGACGTACCCGAACCGGCTGCACAACCCGGCCCCCGCCCTCGACCTGCTCTCCTGCGGCCCGCTGACCTTCGATCCCATCGACGAAGCCGCCTTCCCCTGCTTCGCGCTCGCCAAAGAGGCGGCAAAGACCGGCGGCACGGCCTGCACGGCCATGAACGCCGCCAACGAAGAGGCCGTCGCCCTCTATCTGCAGGACCGGATCGGGTTCTACGACATCCCGGACGCCGTGGCGGCGGCGCTGCGGCTGCCGGTCACGGCCGAGCCGTCGCTGGACGATATTTTTGAGGCGGACCGCCTTGCCCGCGCCTATACGCGCGAGCGGTTTTCTGACAGGTGATTTCATGTATATTCTCATTGCGATCCTGATTTTCGGCTTTCTGATCTTCATCCACGAGCTGGGCCATTTTCTCACGGCCAAGGCGCTGGACGTGCAGGTGAACGAGTTTTCCATCTGCATGGGCCCGGCCATCGTGAAAAAGCAGCGCGGCGAGACGCTCTACGCCCTGCGCTGCATCCCCGTGGGCGGCTACTGCGCCATGGAGGGCGAGGATGAGGAATCCGACAATCCACGGGCCTTTACCTCCAAAGTCTGGTGGAAACGGCTCATCATTCTGGCGGCCGGTTCGTTCATGAACTTTCTGACGGGCCTGGTGGTGCTGGCGATCCTCTACTCGTGCGTGTCGGGCTTCTCGACCGCGAAGATCTCCGGCTTTTTTGACGGCTGCGAGCTGCAGTCGGAGCAGGGGCTGCAGGTCGGCGACGAGCTTTACAAGATCGACGGCCGCCGCGTGTATATCTATTCCGACGTCTCCACGCTCCTTTCCCGCAACAAGACGGGCAGCTACGATCTGGTCGTGAAGCGGGATGGGAAGCTGGTCGAGCTGCAGGACTTTGCCATGCAGCAGAAGCTCTACGACGTGGACGGCGTGCAGCAGTATAAATACGGCCTGTATTTCGGCTACGAGGAGAAGACGGTCGGGACCGTCCTCAAAAACACGTGGTACACGGCGCTGGATTTTGCGCGGCTCGCCTGGATGAGCCTCGGGGATCTGGTGTCCGGGCTGGTATCGGTGAACGACATGTCCGGGCCGGTCGGCGTGGTGTCCGCCATCGCCCAGACCGGCGAGTCCGCCGCGACCACGGCAGACGGCATTCTGAACGTGCTGTATCTCGGCGCGTTCATCGCGGTCAATCTGGCCGTCATGAACATGCTGCCCCTGCCGGCGCTGGACGGCGGCCGCGCCTTTTTGCTGCTGGTGAACACGGTGTTCACCGCGATCACGAAGAAGAAAATTCCCTCCAAGTATGAAGGCTACATCCACGCGGCGGGCATGATCCTGCTGCTGGCGTTTATGGCATTCATCACGTTCAAGGATATCTGGAAGCTGGTGCACTGAATGGAACGAAAGCTGACAAAGAGGATCCAGGTCGGGCCCGTCGCCGTGGGCGGCGGCGCGCCGGTCTCGATCCAGTCGATGCTCAATACAAGGACCACGGATGTGGAGGGCTCGCTCGCCCAGATCCGCGCGCTGGCCGCCGCGGGCTGTGAGATCGCGCGGCTGGCCGTGCCGGACATGGAGGCGGCGGAGGCCTTCGGCGATATCTGCGCGGCCTCTCCCCTGCCGCTGGTCGCGGACATCCACTTTGACTACCGCCTTGCCATCCGCGCGGCGGAAAACGGCGCGGCCAAGATCCGCATCAATCCCGGCAACATCGGCGGAGAAGACCGCGTGCGCGCGGTCGTCGAGGCCTGCGGCGCGCGGGGGATTCCCATCCGCATCGGCGTGAACGGCGGCAGTCTCGAGCCGCGGCTTCTGGAAAAGTACGGCCGCCCCACGCCGGAGGCGCTGGTCGAAAGTGCGTTCGGGCATATCGCGCTGCTGGAAAAGTACGATTTCCACGACATCTGCGTGTCGATGAAATCCAGCTCCGTGCCGCTGATGATTGAGGCCTACCGCCTGTTTTCCGAGCGGTCGGACTATCCCCTGCACATCGGCGTCACCGAGACCGGCACCGCGCGCATGGGGACCATCAAATCCGCCATGGGCATCGGCGCGCTTTTGTGCCAGGGCATCGGCGATACGATGCGCGTGTCGCTGACGGCCGACCCGGTGCAGGAGGTTTTGACGGCGAAGGATATCCTCAAGGCCGCGGGCCTGCGCAAGACCGGCGTCAACATCGTCGCCTGCCCGACCTGCGGGCGCACGCGTATCGATCTGATCGGCCTGGCCAATCAGGTCGAGCAGGCGCTGGCCGCCTGCGAAAAGCCCATCACGGTCGCCGTCATGGGCTGCGTGGTCAACGGGCCCGGCGAGGCCCGGGAGGCCGACATCGGCATTGCCGGCGGCGACGGCTGCGGCATTCTGTTCGTCAGGGGCAAGCAGCTCAAAAAGCTTCCCTACGACGAGCTGCTGCCCACGCTGCTGGAATACATAGAGAAGTTGTAAAACCATGAGTGAAGTATTTTTCCCCGCGCTGTTCCCGGGCTTTGAGCCGCCGGAGGAGCTGGCGCAGGCGCTCGAGCGCCTCGCCGTCGTCCACGCCGAGCTCGACCGGGATGCGCGCACCATCCGCCTCGACGCGCAGGCGGAGAAGTATCTCGCGGAAAAGCAGCTCCAGACGCTCTGCCGGGCCGTAGAAAAGGCCTACGGCCTGAAGTCGCTGGAGCTTTCGGTGCGTTATCCGGAAGAGGAGCTGCCGCATATGGACTTCCGCGATCTGGCGCAGGTGTTCATCCGCGCGTTCTCGCCCTCGGCCGCCATTCTGGCCGGGGCACAATATACGGTCGAGGACAACACCGTGACCATCCATCTGCGCGCCAACGGCAAGGATTCCATCCTCCAGAACGCCAAAAAGGGCGAGCAGTTCCTGCGCGAGCGCTTCGGCGTGACGAAGAAGATCGAAGTCGAGGCGCACAGCAATCTCGAGGGCAAGGCCCTGTTTGAAGAGACGGCCCGCATCCGGGCCGAGGCGCTCAAAAACACCCCGGCCATCCAGCCCTCCGCACAGGCCCCCGGCGCAGCTCCTGCCGCAAGAGCCCCCCGCAGCGCGCCTGCGCCGCAGGAGCCGACGGGCGCGCTGTTCTACGGGCGGCCGTTTTCGGGCCGGGCGGTGCGGATGGACGAGCTCAATCTCGATATGTTCCGTGTGATCGTCGAGGGCAAGGTCTTCGCCGTGCAGCACCGGGAGCTCAAGAAGCGCGGGGCGTGGGTCGTCTGCTTCGACATGACGGACTATACCAGCTCCGTCCGCGTCAATCAGTTTATGGAGGCCGCCAAGGCCAAGCCCATCATCGACAACGTGCAGGCCGGCATGTGGCTGCGCGTGCAGGGCAAGATGAGCTTTGACCGCTACGATAACGAAATGGTCCTGCAGCCGACCGCCATGGAGAAGATCGAGGCGCCCAAGCGCCGCGATACCTACCCCGAAAAGCGCGTGGAGCTGCATCTGCATACCACGATGTCGTCCATGGACGCGCTGACCGATACCGGCGCGGCCGTCAAGCGTGCGGCCAGCTGGGGCCACCGCGCCATCGCCATCACCGACCACGGCGGGGCCCAGTCCTTCCCCGACGCGATGAAGGCCGCGAGCAAGGCCAAGGTCGCCGGGACGGATCAGAACATCAAGATCCTCTACGGCTGTGAGGGCTACTACGTCAACGACGTCGACGACCGCATCGCCGTCCACGGCGACGGAGACTTCTCCTTCGACGAGGAATACGTCGCCTTCGACCTCGAGACGACCGGCCTTTCGTCTCTGCACGACACGATCATCGAGATCGGCGCGGCCATCATGAAGGGCAAGGAGGTGCTCAGCACCTTCCAGATGTTCGTCGACCCGCACCGGCCGCTGCAGCCGAAGATCATCGACCTCACCGGCATCACCGACCAGATGCTCGCCGGACAGCCGGATATCTCCGAGGCGATCCCGCAGTTTCTCGACTATGTCGGCGGCCGGCCGCTGTGCGCGCACAACGCCGATTTTGATATCGGCTTCGTGACGGCAGCGTGCGAGCGCCTCGGCATCGCGTTCCAGCCGACGTACGTCGATACGCTCATCCTGGCGCAGAATCTGATGCCGGAGCTTGGCAAATACAAGCTCAACATCGTCGCGGACGCGCTGAGTCTGCCCGATTTCAACCACCACCGCGCCTCCGACGACGCCATCACCTGCGGGTATCTGCTCATGCGTTTTTTCAAAATGCTGCAGGAGCAGGGCATCGACCATCTGCAGGCCATCAACCCGCGCATGGAGGAGCTGCGCTCCGGCAGCAAGATCATGGACCGCCGCGCGCGGCACATCATCGTCTTCGCCAAAAACTCCATCGGCCTGCGCAACCTCTACCGGCTGATCTCCTACGGCAATCTCAAATACTTCCGCCGCGTGCCGATCATGCCGAAGTCGGAGATCCTGCAGTGGCGCGAGGGGCTCATCATCGGCTCGGCCTGCGAGGCGGGCGAGCTGTTCCAGGCCATCCTGAACCACAAGAGCTGGGCGGAGCTCAAGCGCATCGCGTCTTTCTATGACTTCCTCGAGATCCAGCCCATCTGCAACAACCGCTTCATGCTCGACAAGGGTCTTGCCGAGGATGAGGAGGAGCTGCGCGGCTTCAACCGCACCATCGTCAGGCTCGGCGAGGAGCTCGGCAAGCCCGTCGTCGCCACCGGCGACGTGCACTTCCTCGACCCGGAGGACGAGATCTTCCGCCACATCCTGCTTGCCACCAAGCAGATGCCCGACGCCGACCGGCCGCTGCCGCTGTATCTGCGGACGACGGACGAAATGATGGCGGAATTCGCGTATCTCGGCGAAGAAAAGGCGCGCGAGGTCGTCATCGACAACCCGAACCGCATCGTCGACTGGTGTGAGACGCTGCGGCCCGTGCCGCACAATCTGTTCGCGCCGAAGATCGAGAATTCGGTCGAGGACCTCAAATCCCTCGTCTACGGCAAGCTTCACCGGCTCTACGGCGAAAATCCGCCCGAGCTCGTGCAGAAGCGCGTCGACACCGAGATGCACGACATCATCTCCTGCCACTACGACGTCATCTACATGTCCGCGCAGAAGCTCGTGCAGAACTCGCTCGAGCACGGGTATCTGGTCGGCTCGCGTGGCTCTGTCGGCTCGTCGATCGTGGCGTATATGTCCGGCATCACGGAGGTCAACTCCTACCCGCCGCACTACCGCTGCCCGAACTGCAAATACACGACCTTCGACGTGCCTGCCGACTGCGCCTGCGGCGCGGACCTGCCCGATGCCGTCTGCCCCAAATGCGGGGCGAAGCTCGACAAGGACGGCTTCAACATCCCGTTTGAGACCTTCCTCGGCTTCGGCGGCGACAAGGTCCCGGATATCGACCTCAATTTCTCCGGCGAGTATCAGGCCAAGGCGCACGCCTACTGCGTGCAGATGTTCGGCAAGACGCACGTCTTCCGCGCCGGCACCATCGGCACCGTCGCGGAAAAGACGGCCTACGGCTACGCGAAAAAATACCTGTCGGAGCGCGGCAAGACTGTCTCCAAGGCCGAGGAGAACCGGCTGGCGCTCGGCTGCGTCAACGTCAAGCGCACGACCGGCCAGCACCCGGGCGGCCTCGTCGTCATCCCGCAGGAAAACGAGATCTGGGACTTCTGCCCCGTGCAGCACCCGGCGGACGACAAGGACTCCGAGTGGATCACCACGCATTTTGAATATCACTCCATGGAGGAAAACCTCCTGAAGCTCGACATGCTGGGTCACGATGACCCGACCATGATCCGCATGCTCGAGGATATGACCGGCGTCGACGCGAAGAAGATCCCGCTCGACGATCAGGATACCATGTCCATCTTCACCTCCAGCAAGGTCCTGGGGTATGAGAACGATCCGATCCTGGGGCCGGTCGGCTCCGTCGCCATCCCGGAATTCGGCACGGGCTTCACCAGAGGCATGCTGCAGGAGACGCAGCCGACGAAGTTCGATACCCTCATCCGCCTTTCCGGCTTCTCCCACGGCACGGACGTGTGGCTGGGCAACGCGCGCGATCTCATTTTGTCGAAGACCGCGACTGTCGGCGAGGCCATCGGCTGCCGCGACGATATCATGCTCTATCTCATCAAGTGCGGCATGCCGGAAAAGCGCTCGTTCAAGATCATGGAGGCCGTCCGAAAGGGCCGCGGTCTGCCCGAGGGCGCAGAGGAAGAGATGAAGGCCGCGGGCGTGCCGGAATGGTACATCAGCTCGTGTAAGAAGATCAAATACCTCTTCCCGAAGGCCCACGCGACGGCGTATGTCATGATGGCCTTCCGCATCGCGTGGTTCAAGGTGCACCAGCCGCTGGCGTTCTACGCCGCTTACTTCTATCGCCGCAGCCAGAAGGGCGGCTTTGACGAGGGCATGATGTGCCACGGCATCGAGCTTGTCAAAAAGAAGCTGCAGGCGATCAAGGCAGACGAGGATTCCACGGCCAAGGATGACGATCTGTTCACCACGCTGGAGGTCTGCTACGAGTTCTACCTGCGCGGCTTCTCCTTCGCGCCGATCGATATTTATCATTCGCACGCGACAAAATTCCTGATCGAGGACGGGCAGCTCCGCCCGCCGTTCGTGGCCGTGTCCGGTCTCGGCGAGACGGCGGCATGGGACATCATGAACTGCCGCGACAGCATGGAATTCCTCTCCGTCGAGGAATTTGCCGACGCCTGCCCGAAGGTATCGAAGACGCTCATCGACCAGCTCCAGCAAGCCGGCGCCTTCGGCACCCTCCCCCTCACCAGCCAGCTGACCCTGTTCTGACCCAAAGACTCCCCTGCCAGGAGAGCTGGCTGCGAAGCAGACTGAGAGGTCGTCGCAGATTTGCGACTTCCCGATGTCTCCGACGGCCCTATCTTTTCTCTCGCAAGAGAAAAGATAGGGAAGAAAAGAGTGCGTGGAGACGCGTTTGGTGCGTTCTGCGTCTGAGTTCAGGCAAGCACCAATGTTTCAGGCGTCGTTCCACTCGGGAGTCACCTTACGTATGTTTTGGTACGCGCCACCTGATACGGTACACCAGATTTGCAGATAGTTGCCTCAGAACAACTGCCATCAATAGAAGGTGCGGTGGAAATCCGGATGGGTGTTACCTTCTTGCGGAGCAATGGCTTCCCCTATGAGAGGAAGCTGTCAGCCGAAGGCTGACTGATGAGGTGGACAGCGACGCATAAACGGAAGTGCCCCCACCTCATTCGTCACGGCTTCGCCGTGCCACCTTCCCCTCATAGGGGAAGGCATTGAGAGCGCGCATAAATACAAAAAAGGTGCAGTCTGATATTTCAGACTGCACCTTTTGGTTTTATGGAATTACGCCTCGGCGGCTTGGAGGATGGTGGAGAGGAGGTCGTCGCGGCCGTCGCCTTTTTCGGCGGAGAAGGGGATGAGGCGGATGGCGTCCGGCAGCTGCAGGACCTCACGGATGCGGGCCAGGTTGGGCGCGATCTCGCTCTTTTTGAGCTTATCGAGCTTATTGGCCACGACCACGAAGGGCTTGCCGGACTGCAGGAAGTAATTGGCCATCACGACGTCGTTGGCCGTCGGCGCATGGCGCGCGTCGACGAGCATCACGCCGAAGGTGAGCGTATCCGGCGCGGCAAAATAGGCCTCCATCAGCCGCCCCCAGCGCTCTTTTTCCTTCTGCGGGACCTTGGCGTAGCCGTAGCCCGGCAGGTCGACGAGGTACATGGCCTCATCGATGCGGAAGAAGTTGATGTGCGTGGTCTTGCCGGGAGCTTCACCGACACGGGCGAAGTTTTTGCGCAGCAGGAGCTTGTTGATGACCGAGGATTTGCCGACGTTGGACTTGCCTGCGAAGGCGATCTGGGGCAGACCGTCCTTCGGGCAATCCGCCACGGCGGTCACGGAGCGGACAAATTCCGCGTTATGCAGATTCATAGCGGTCCCTCACTGGCGGATGCCGGGCTTACGGCGGGTCTTGGGCGCGGGAATGGCGGCGAGCACGTCCGTGCCGGACGGCGCGGCGGTCTCCGGCTCCGGCGCACCGGCGGGGAGCAGAGCAGCCTCCAGCACGCGGTCGGCGGTGGAGACGGTGATGAACTGCAGTGCCTGCCGCACGGTCTGGTCGATCTCCTCAAGATCCTTTTCGTTTTCGGCCGGGATGATGACGGTCCGCACGCCGTGGCGCAGGGCGGCCATGGTCTTTTCCTTGAGTCCGCCGATCGCCAGCACGCGGCCGCGGATGGAGATCTCGCCCGTCATGGCGACGTCGCGCCGCACGGGGCGGTTGGTCAGCGCCGAGACGATGGCTGTGCAGATCGTGATGCCCGCGGACGGGCCGTCCTTGGGCACGGCGCCCTCGGGGAAGTGGACGTGGATGTCGTTCGTCTTATAGAAATCCGGGACGAGGCCCAGCTCCTTCGCGCGCGAGCGGATATAGCTCATGGCGGCGAAGGCGGATTCCTTCATCACGTCGCCGAGATTTCCGGTCAGCTCGAGCTTGCCGGTGCCGGGCACGACGTTGACCTCGACCTCGAGCGTCGTGCCGCCGACGGCGGTCCATGCCAGACCGGTCACAAGGCCGATCTGGTCGCCCACGGTATTGGCCTCCGGCAGGTACTTGCGCACGCCGAGGAAGGCCTCGAGATTGCCGCCGGTGACGGTGATGCGCTTGGGCGGCTCGGCGGAGACGAAGCGCATGGCGCATTTGCGGCACAGCGCGGCCAGCTGCCGCTCGAGATTGCGTACGCCGGACTCGCGGGTATAGCCCGCGATGATCTCGCGGATGGCGTCGTCGGAGACGCGCACCTGCGTGCGCTTCATGCCGTGCTGCTTGAGCTGCTTGGGCAGCAGATGCTGCTTGGCGATCTGCAGCTTTTCCTCATCCGTGTATGAGCCGAGCTCGATGACCTCCATCCGGTCGAGCAGAGCCCGGGGGATGGTGTCGGTCGTGTTGGCGGTGGTGATGAACATGCAGTGGGAGAGGTCGAACGGGACCTCGATATAGTGGTCGCGGAAGCTGGAATTCTGCGCGGAATCGAGCACCTCCAGCAGGGCCGACGAGGGATCGCCCTTGTAGTCGCTGCCGAGCTTGTCGATCTCGTCGAGCAGCAGCAGGGCGTTTTTGCTCTTGGCCTGGATGAGGGCCGTCATGATGCGGCCGGGCATGGCGCCGATATAGGTCTTGCGGTGGCCGCGGATCTCGGCCTCATCCCGCACGCCGCCGAGCGAGAGCCGCGCAAGATGGCGGTTCAGCGCGCGCGCGATCGAGATGGCGACGGACGTCTTGCCCACGCCCGGCGGGCCGACCAGGCAGAGGATCTGCCCCGGCAGCTCCGGCGCGAGCTGCCGCACGGCCAGCGTCTCGAGAATGCGCTTTTTGACCGGCTCGAGGCCGAAATGATCCTCGTCGAGGATCTTCGCGGCAGACTTGACATCCAGCCGCTCCTTCGTCTCCTTGTTCCACGGCAGGTCGAGGATGGTATCAAGGTAATTGCGCAGCACGGCGGCCTCGGCCGAGCCCGCCTGCTGGCGCGCGAAGCGCGAGACCTCGCGCAGGAGCTTTTCCTCGGTCTCCTTGGGCAGCTTCAGGGCCTGGATCTTGGCACGGTAGCTGTCGGCGTCGTTGTCGTCGTCTTCGCCGAGCTCCTCGCGGATGACGTGCAGCTGCTCGCGCAGGTAATAATCCCGCTGGTTCTGGTTGACGTTCTGCTGCACCTGATCGTTGATCTCACTCTCGAGGCGCAGGATATCGAGCTCCTTCGCCATCGTCCGCACGCACAGCTCCAGCCGGTGCACGGGCGGCAGCGTCTCAAGGATCTTCTGCTTGTCCTCATAGCCGAAGGTGGCGTTCTGGGCGATGAAATCGGCCAGCTCGCCCGCGTCGTCGCCGGCAGAGCCCTGCAGCAGGTTTTCCTGCCCGGATTTGACGGCGAGGTCGATGAACTGCTCAAACAGCTGATGCGCCTGCCGCACGAGCGCCTGCGTGCGCGGCACGGACGCGTTGTAGCCCGGCACGTCCAGCTCCATCGCGCGGGCGAAGAAGTAGGGCTCGGAATGGATCATGTCGGTCAGCTGGGCGCGGTATTTGCCCTCGACCAGGATGCGCATATTGTCGCCCGGCAGCCGCAGGATCTGGCGGACATAGGCGACGGTGCCGATCTGGTACAGATCGGCCTTTTTCGGCTCGTCGCACTGCACGTCGCGCTGGGCAACGAGGAAGATCATCTGGTCGCCGCGCATGGCTTCTTCCACGGCGCGCGCGGACTTGCTCCGGCCGACGTCAAAATGCGTCACGCAGCCGGGAAACACCACGATCCCGCGCAGCGGCAGGACCGGCAGGCAGGTCAGGGGCTTATATTCACTCATGGATGTTCTCTCCTTTCGTGGAGAATAAAAATACGCAGGAAGGGAGCGTGCGCTCCCTTCCTGGTTCTTGTGTTACAGCGTAACGCCTGCGTTCTTGATCGGAGCGCGGGGCTTCGAGGCGTCGCGGGTGATCTGCGGGGCTTCGCCGGTGCGCACGCAGCGCTCGGTGATGCAGACGGACTGGATGGTGGGGTCGGACGGGATCTCGTACATGATCTTCGTCATGATCTCCTCCATGATGGCCCGCAGGCCGCGGGCGCCGATCTGGCGTTCGATGGCCTTTTCGGCAATGGCCTCCAGCGCGCCCTTTTCGAAGCTCAGCTCGACCTGATCGTAGGCCAGCAGCTTGTGGTACTGCTTGCAGAGCGCGTTTTTCGGCTCGGTCAGGATGCGGACGAGATCGTCCTTGCCCAGTCCCTGCAGCGAGGTGATGACCGGCAGACGGCCGACCAGCTCGGGGATGATGCCGAATTTCAGAAGATCGTGCGGCTGGACCAGCTGGAAGAGCTTGCCGACGTTGTGGTCGCCCTTGCTCTTGACCGTGGAGTTGAAGCCGACGGCGGAGGTATCGGTGCGCTGCTCGATGATCTTGTCGAGCCCGTCGAACGCGCCGCCGCAGATGAAGAGGATGTTGGTCGTATCGACCTGGATGAACTCCTGCTGCGGGTGCTTGCGTCCGCCCTGCGGCGGGACGTTGGCGACCGTACCCTCGACGATCTTCAAAAGCGCCTGCTGCACGCCCTCGCCGGATACGTCGCGGGTGATGGACGTGTTTTCGGACTTGCGGGCGATCTTGTCGATCTCGTCGATGTAGATGATGCCGCGCTCGGCCAGCTCGACGTCAAAATCCGCCGCCTGCAGCAGGCGGAGCAGGATGTTCTCGACGTCCTCGCCGACGTAGCCGGCCTCGGTCAGCGTCGTGGCGTCGGCGATGGCGAACGGCACGTTCAGGATCTTGGCCAGCGTCTGGGCGAAGAGGGTCTTGCCGGAGCCGGTGGGGCCGATGAGCAGGATGTTGCTCTTCTGCAGCTCCACATCGGAGTCGTTCTGGAAGTAGATGCGCTTATAGTGGTTGTAGACCGCGACGGACAGGGCGACTTTGGCGTCGTCCTGGCCGATGATATAGCGGTCCATGTAGGTTTTGATCTGCTCCGGCGTCGGGAGCGTATCCGGCAGCTCGAGCTGCTGGGTGTTGACGCCGTTGTGCATCTCATCGCGCAGGATGGACGAGCAGAGCTCGACGCATTCGTTGCAGATGTAGACGTTGGGGCCGGCGATGATCCGGCCGACCTGCTCCTGACGCTTGCCGCAGAAGGAGCAGCGGATGGAGTCTCTTGCCAAGCTGGACTCCTCCTTTCAGGGATTATTGTCTCTTGTAGATGACCTTATCGACCAGACCGTAGGCCTGCGCCTCTTCGGCGGTCATGAAGTTGTCGCGCTCGGTGTCGACCTTGATGGTCTCCAGCGGCTTGCCGGTATTGGCGGCAAGGATCTCGTTGAGACGCTGCTTGATCTTCAGCATCCGCTCGACCTGGATCTGCATGTCAGTCGCCTGGCCCTGCGTGCCGCCGGAGGGCTGGTGGATCATGATCTCCGCGTTGGGCAGCGCCAGGCGCTTGCCCTTCGTGCCGGAGGACAGCAAAAACGCGCCCATCGAGGCGGCCATGCCCACGCAGATGGTGGACACGTCGCACTTGATGAACTGCATGGTGTCATAGATCGCCATGCCGTCGGTCACACTGCCGCCGGGGGAGTTGATATAAAACTGGATGTCCTTATCGGGATCCTGCGCCTCGAGATAGAGCATCTGCGCCACGATCAGGCTCGCGGTGGTGCTGTTGACCTCTTCGGACAGGATGATGATACGGTCGTTGAGCAGGCGGGAGAAGATATCGTACGACCGCTCGCCGCGGCTGGTCTGTTCAACGACATACGGAACTAAACTCATAGTGGGATTCTCCTTTCAGACGGATGTCAGGTTGGCTGTAGGATTCTACCCAACCGGTTGGAGAATTATTCCTCAGCCTTGGGAGCCTCTTCTGCGGGAGCTTCGGCAGCCTCGTCTTCCTTCTTGGCAGATTTCTTGGCGGCCTTCTTTTCCTTTTCCTTCTCGACGGGCTTGGCATTGTCGACGATCAGCTTCACAGCCTTGCGGCCCTTGAGATCGGACTTGACGGTCTCGACGTCGATCATTTCCTTGATCTTGTCCAGCTCCATCTTGTACTGCTCGGCCAGCTTCTTCAGCTCTTCTTCGACTTCCTCGTCGGTCACGTCGATGTTCTCCTGATGGACGATCTCGCTCAGCAGGATGTTGCTGCGGACGGTCTGCTCCGCCATCGGGCGCATGGAATCGCGCATGCCCTTGACGTCGCCGCCGATCATCTTGACGTAGTCTTCCATCTTCATGCCCTGGGACTGCAGCTGATAGGCAAACTGCTCGAGGTGCTTGTCGACCTGCTCGTCGATCATGCAGGCGGGGATGTCGCAGGTCATGTTCTTGCCGGCCAGAACGACAGCCTCGTTCTCAAAGTCACGGTCAACAGCTTCCTGACGCTTCTTGGCGAGGTCGGCCTTGATGCTCTTCTTGAGGGCGGCCAGCGTGTCGTATTCGGAGACGTCCTTGGCGAACTCGTCGTCGAGCTCGGGCTTGATGGTCTCCTTGACCTCGTGGATCTTGCACTGGAAGGTCGCGGCCTTGCCGGCCAGCTCCTTGGTGTAGCTCTCGGGGAAGGTGACCTCGACGGCCTTCTCTTCACCGGCCTTCAGGCCGACGAGCTGATCTTCGAAGCCGGGGATGAACGCGCCGGAGCCGAGCGTCAGGGTATAGCCCTCGGCCTTGCCGCCGTCGAAGGGCTTGCCGTCGACAAAGCCTTCAAAGTCCAGAATGACGGTGTCGCCGGTCTTGGCTTCGCGGTCAACGGTCTCGATGCGGGCGTTGCGGTCCTGCATGCGGCCGAGCTCTGCGTCGACTTCGGCCTTGGAGATGGAAACGGTCTCCTTGGGGACCTCGATGCCCTTGTACTCGCCGAGGGTGACCTCGGGGTAGAGCTCAGTGGAAACGGTCAGCACGACGCTGCCGTCTTCGGGGGTCTGCATATCGGTAACGGAGGGCTGGCCGACGGCCTTGAGCTCCTGCTTGACAATGGCAGCTTCGTAGATCTCGGGGAAGATCTCGTTGACGGCGTCTTCATAGAAGACCTGCGAGCCGTACATCCGCTCGACGAACTTGCGCGGGGCCTTGCCCTTGCGGAAGCCGGGGATCATGATATCCTTACGGATCTTGGCATAGGCCTTGTCCAGAGCAGTCTGGAACTCGTCCCTGGCGATCTCGATGGTGACCTTTGCGGCGCCGTTTTCTTTCTCTACGTTTTTGACGTTCATTGTGGTACTTTCCTCCTATGCGGTGCGGCCCATGAAAAAAGCCGATATTCACCATTCTCATTTGAATCCGCTCTATTCTACCAGACTTCGTGCAAGAAATCCACTGTTTTTTCAGGAATTTATCCGAATTCAGAAAAAATTCAAAATCTTTCCGCTCATCCGATCCGCTGCGGCTGAAAATCGACGTGATCGGCCGAGACAAGGCGGTATTCCGTGCCCCGGTACGGCCCCTCCAGCGCCAGCCGGATGGAGTCGGCGTGCAGATGGCCGTAATAGCAGCGCGTCACGCCGTAGGTCTCGAACAAAGCCAGGATCTCCGGGCAGACATAGCCCCGGTAACGCGGCGGGTAGTGCAGGAAGCAGTATTTTTCCTTCTCTCCCGCCAGCTGCAGCGACCGCTCCAGCCGCCCGAGCTCGCGCCGGAAGATCTTCTCGTCGTGGCTGCCGGCCTTCTGTTCGTCATAGAACCAGCCGCGCGTGCCGCAGAGCGCAAGCTCCCCATAAAAGAAGCAGCTGTTGTTCAGCACGTGAAAATCCGAAAAGCCGTGCTCCGCGCAGAAGCGGTCAAAGGCCTTGAGCGTCGTCCACCAGTAGTCGTGGTTGCCCTTGAGGATGATCTTGCGGCCGGGGATGGCGTTCATGAAGGCAAAATCCTCCGCCGCGTCCTCCAGACTCATCGCCCAGCTGAGATCGCCGAGCAGCACGGTCGTATCCTCCGGCCCGATGACGCGCAGGTTCTCCCGGAGCTTGTCGACATAGCCCTCCCACCGGCCGCCGAAGACGTCCATCGGCTTATCGGCCGGCCCCAGCGACAGGTGCAGATCGCCGATCGCGTACAGGGCCATTACTGCAGAAACTCCGTGACGACGGACTGCATCGCAGTCTTGTCCGCGACTTCGCCAAAGCGCGGGGTCTTGCCCGCGAGACTGGCCAGCGGCAGCGGCGCTTCGCGGCCGGTCACGGCCGTGAGCTGGCCCAGGACCTTCGTGCCGGGCTGATGCTCCGTCACGCCGAGCGCGTCCAGCACGCTCGCGCAGAACTTGAAGGGGCTGGCCGTGGACTCGACGACAGTCAGCGTCCCGTCGCCGGTCTCGGCGCGGTAGCCCTCCAGCACGGTGCAGGCCACGGCGGTATGGGTGTCAAGCAGATAGTTCTTTTCACGGAAGGTCTTGCCGATCGTCTGCGCGCCCTGCGCGTCAGTGCAGAAGCCGCAGGAGAACTCTGCCTGGACCGCACGGAACACCCGCTCCGAGACGGTATAGCGGCCGGTCTCGGCGAGCGCCTGCATGTACCCGCGCACCTCCTCGTCCGAGCCCGACAGCAGGTACAAAAGCCGCTCGAGGTTTGACGAGATCAGGATGTCCATCGACGGCGAAGCTGTCTGATAGAACGGGCGGTTGCGGTCATAGGTGCCGGTCCGGATGAAGTCGGTCAGGACGTTATTCTCGTTCGACGCGCAGATGAGCCTGCCGATGGGCACGCCCATCTTCTTCGCGTAGAAGCCGGAGAGGATGTTGCCGAAGTTGCCCGTCGGCACGCAGACGTTGACGGTCTGCCCTTCCTCGATGTCGCCGGAGGCGAGCAGGTCGCAGTACGACGAGACGTAATACACGATCTGCGGCAGGACCCGGCCCCAGTTGATGGAGTTGGCCGAGGAGAGGAAATAGCCGCGGGAGGCGAGCGTCCCGCGCAGCTGCGCATCGGAGAAGATGCGCTTGACGCCGGTCTGCGCGTCGTCAAAGTTGCCGCGCACGGCGCACACGCCGACGTTCCGGCCCTCCTGCGTGACCATCTGGAGCTTCTGGATCTCCGACACGCCGCCGTCGGGGTAGAAGACGAGGATTTTCGTGCGGTCCACGTCCCGGAAGCCCTCGAGCGCGGCCTTGCCGGTGTCGCCGGAGGTGGCGACGAGGATGCAGACGGTCTTCTCCTCGCCGGTCTTTTTGAGCGAGGCCGTCAGCAGATATGGCAGCATCTGCAGGGCCATGTCCTTGAACGCGCACGTCGGCCCGTGCCAGAGCTCCTGGATATAGGTGTTGTCCGCGAGCTGCACGACGGGCGCGGCCGCGGGGGTATCGAATTTGGCGGGGCCATAGGCCTTCTGCGCGAAGCCGAGCAGCTCTTCCTCGGAGAATTCCTCGAGATAGAGCTTCATGATCTTCGCTGCCCGCTCCGGATAGGACAGACGCGCGAGCGCGCGGATGTCCGCCAGGGTCAGCTGCGGAATGGATTCCGGCAGATACAGACCGCCGTCGCGGCTGAGGCCCTCCACGATGGCCTGGCTGGCGGTCAGACGGCGGGAAGAATCCCGGGTACTTACATAATGCATGTTTTCACGACCTTCATCAAAGAATTGCAGAACAGGTTCTGTATGGTTTCATCGGGATATCCGGCGTCGGCCAGATAGCGCCCGAGGGTCTCATAGTCATTCAGCGCGGCAAAGCCCTCCGGCAGCACGCTGCAGCCGTCGAGATCCGCGCCCAGCGCGAGATGCCCCTCGCCGCCAAGATCCAGGAAATGATCGAGATGGCGGCGCAGATCGTCAAACGTCACGCGCGGCCCGTCGGTCAGAAACGGCCCGTAGAGGTTGAGTCCCGCCGTGCCGCCAAGATCGCAGATGGCCTGGAACTGCGCGTCGGTCAGATTGCGCGGGTGCGGGCAGACGGCGAACGAATCGGAGTGGCTGGCCACGATCGGCTTTTCCGCCAGCTCCGCCATGTCCCAGAAGCCCTTTTCGGACAGATGGCTCACGTCCACGAGCATGCCGAGCTTCTGTGCGCATCGGAAGAAGCGCTTGCCCTTCTCCGTCAGCCCCTCGCCTGTCTGGCCGGAGCCGGACAGGCCGTTCGGCAGGTTCCACACGAGCGAGACCATCCGCACGCCCGCCTCATATGCAAGCTCCAGCAGTCCCTCGTCCTCGCGCACGGCTTCCGCGCCCTCAATGGCGAGAAAGGCGGCGCACTTGCCCGCCTGCATGGCGGCTTCCGCCTCCGGCGCGGTGCGGCAGAGGGTGATCCTGTCTTCGTTTTTGCGCAGCTGTTCCAGAAAATAGTCCAGCGCGCGGGAAAAATGCTCTGTATGTGGCATGCGCGTCTTGATCCACGCGGTGCAGAACGCGAAGAACTGGGCGTAGCCGCCAAGCCCCGCGGCCTTGTCCAGCGACACGGCAAGATCGCTGCTGCGCAGCTGCTTTTCCTGCAGCCAGAGCTCGACCGGCGTGTCGCAGTGGCCGTCAAATACACGGTATAGCATCAGAAAGCGTCCTCCATATGGGTGATCTGTGGGCGGCGGGTCTGTGTGCCCGCGGGCGCGTAGATCTCGATCACGTCGAAGCGCGGCTGCAGCTCCGACTCGTGTTGGGATAAATACAAAAGCGCGGTGGCGCGCAGCCGCTGCTGCTTGCGGCTGTCGACAAATTCCCGCGCGGCGGCAAAATCCGCCGATTTTCGCAGCTTGACCTCGCAGAAGATGAGATAGCGGCGGTCCGCCGCGATGATATCGATCTCGCCGAGGCGGGTGCGGTAGTTCATGGCCTCGATGCGGAAGCCCTTTTTCCGCAGATACGCCGCGGCCGCTGCCTCGCCCCAGGGGCCGAGCAGATCACGTGCCCGCATAGAATTTTTTTAAAAACGTCTGCCGGTGGATGGGGCAGGGGCCGTATTCCCGCAGCGCCGCATAGTGCCGCTTCGTGCCGTAGCCCTTGTGGACGGCAAAGCCGTACTGCGGGTATTGCTCGTCGTATTGCTCCATCAGCCTATCCCGCGTCACCTTTGCCAGGATCGACGCGGCGGCAATGGAGGCGGACAGGCTGTCGCCCTTCACGATCGTCCGGACGGGCAGGCCGAAGTCTTTGGAGCGGTTACCATCGATGAGCGCCAGCTCCGGCGGCGGGGCCAGCTGCGCCATCGCCCGCTCCATGGCGAGGAAGGTCGCCTGCAGGATGTTGATCTCGTCGATCTCCTGCTCGCTCGCAAACGCGATGCCGTAGCTGACGGCCTCGGCGGTGATGACGCTGCAGAGCTCCCGGCGCTTTTTGTCCGTAAGCTTTTTCGAGTCGTTCAGGCCCGGGATCACCAGCTCCGGCGGCAAGATCACCGCCGCCGCGCAGACCGGCCCGGCCAGCGGCCCGCGCCCGGCCTCATCCACGCCGCAGACCAGCTGAAAGCCGTCCGCGAACGCCTCTTTTTCATAGAGCCACAGATCGATCGGTGTTTCGTGTTTCATGCGTTCTGCTCCTCCGGGCTTTCGAGCGTGAGTTTGCCGAGCTTGCCGCTGCGGTAATCGTCCATCAGCGCCTTCGCCATCCGCTCGGTGTTGACCTCGCCGCCGGAGACGAGATAGCCGCGCTTCTTTCCCGCCAGCTGCAGCAGGTCATAGCCATCCGCGCTCTCCGGCGCTTCGAGCTTGTAGCGCTCGAGCAGCGTCTGGGGGTAGAACTTCGCCAGAAGCTCCATAAAATGGCATGCAAGCGTCTCGGTGTCGATGACGTCCTCTTTGACTGCGCCCGTGTAGGCCAGCCGCATGCCGACCTCCGGGTCTTCGAACTTCGGCCACAGGATGCCCGGCGTGTCCAGAAGCAGCAGCCCCTGGTCGACCGTGATCCACTGCTTGCCGCGCGTGACGCCGGGGCGGTTTTCCGCCTTGGCGCCCTTGCGCCCGGCGACCTGGTTGATGAACGTCGATTTCCCCACGTTCGGGATGCCGACGATCATGAGCTTGAGGGGCCTTCCGACCTGCCCCTTTTCCGCGTAGCGCGCCAGCTTTTCCGCCAGCAGCTCCCGCACGGCCGGCACGAAGCCGGAAATGCCCTTTTTCGTCTTGCAGTCGGTCTGCAGGACGCTGTAACCTTTCGCGCGGAAATGCTCCGCCCAGCGCTTTGTCATGGCGGGATCGGCCATATCGATGCGGTTGAGGATGATCATCCGGGGCTTCGTGCCGCAGATGGCGTCGATGTCCGGGTTGCGGCTGGCAAGCGGGATACGCGCATCCAAGATCTCGCACACGGCGTCGACGAGCTTCACGTCCGCCTCGATCATCCGGCGCGTCTTGGTCATGTGGCCCGGATACCACTGGATATTCATCGCTGCTTCGCTGTTTGCTTCCTGTTTCATGATACTGCTCCGAATCTGTGCCAGTCCCGGCCGCCGGTCACGGCACCGAGTTCGTTGGTCTGCCGCCCCGGGAAGATGACGAGCAGCACCTTGCCGAGCACGGCCTCTTTTTTGACGCAGCCGACGTCGGAAAACCGGCTGTCCTCCGAGTGGTTGCGGTTGTCGCCCATGACGAACAGCTCGCCCTCCGGCACGGTGACGGGATAGTCGAGCGCCTTGCCGTATTCGGCGTAGCTCAGGTACGTCGGCTCGAAGGTATAGCGCTCGTCGAGTGCCTGCCCGTCGACGTAGACGACGCCGGCATTGAAATCGATATCGACCGTCTGCCCGCCGACCGCGATGACGCGCTTGACCAGCAGCTCGTCGTTATCCGAGAACGGCGGCGTGTACAGAACCACGATGTCACCCTGTCTGGCGTTTCGGTAGAGGAAATTGCTCTCCAGCACCAGATAGTCCTTGTCCACGAGCGTCGGGTACATCGAGCTGCCGCTGACGCCGTTCACGCGGAAAAAGAACACGAACATCAGCGTGATGACCGCGAGCATCCGCACCAGATCAAATAAGCTCAGATAGGCCTCATAGCCCTTCGGCTCCGGCTGCTTTGCAGGCGTCTGCGCCTCGTCCGGCTGCTGCGCGTGCAGGTTCTTGTCTTCCTGTTCCATGCTCCAAAGATCCCCCATTTCGGAAGAAGCGTAAAGATACTAACTATTATATACGATTCCGCACAATAAAGAAAGAGGAAAATCGCCTTTTCTTGCGGCGGCCGGGCAGGTGTGCTATACTGGAACAAAAAAGAAAAGGAGGCGGCGGTATGTACCGGATCCTGGTGGTCGAGGACGACCCCGGCATCGCGCAGGCTGTCTGCGCGCATTTGAGGCAGTGGGAGCTGGAGGCACGGTGCGTGCAGAATTTCCGCGCGGTGATGGACGAATTCACGGCATTCGACCCGCAGCTCGTGCTGCTGGATATCTCGCTCCCGTTTTTCAACGGCTATCACTGGTGCACGCAGATCCGCAGCGTCTCGCGCGTGCCGGTCATGTTCCTCTCGTCCGCGGCGGAGAATATGAACATCGTCATGGCGATGAACATGGGCGCGGACGATTTCATCGCCAAGCCCTTTGACCTCGACGTGCTGACGGCCAAGGTGCAGGCGCTTCTGCGCCGGACGTATGACTTTGCCGCGGCCAGCCCGGTGCTCTCGCACCGCGGCGCTGTTTTGCAGACGGGCGACCAGTCGCTGCTCGTGGACGGGGAAAAGCTGCCGCTCAGCAAGAACGAATACCGCATCCTCTGGACGCTCCTGCAGGACAAGGGGACGATCGTCAGCCGCGAAAAGCTCATGGAGGCTTTGTGGCAGACCGACAGCTTCGTCGATGAGAACACGCTGTCAGTCAACATGGCGCGCCTGCGCAAAAAGCTCGACGGCGCGGGGCTGGCGGGCTTCATCACGACAAAAATCGGTGCGGGCTATCTGGTAGAATGATATGAAGCTGTTTTTGCATTATCTGCGCTCCAAGGCGCTGAAGATCGGGGCGTTTTTGCTGTTCGCCCTTTTGTTTCTGGTCTCGTTCCGGCTGTACCACCTGCCGCTGGCGGCGGTGTGGTATCCGTCGGCGCTGTGCGCGGCGCTGGGGCTCGTGATCCTGCTGCTGGACTTCCGGCGCGTCCGGCAGCGGCATCTGGAGCTGCAGCAGATCCTGAAAAGCCTCCCCACCCTGCCGGAGACGCTTCCGCAGCCGCAGGCGGTCTTAGAGGAGGACTACCGCGCGCTCACCCGCGCGCTGCTCGCGCAGCAGCGCACGCTGGAGACGCAGCTGAACAGCCGGTATCAGGACATGCTCGACTACTATACCCTCTGGGCGCACCAGATCAAAACGCCCATCGCCTCCATGCGCCTTTCCCTGCAGCAGGAGGACACGCCCAAGGCCCGGCAGCTGCTGCAGGAGCTTTCGCGCGCGGAGCAGTATGTCGGGATGGTCATGGTCTATCTGCGGCTGACGGACGGCGGCAGCGACTTTGTGCTGCGCACGTGCGATCTTGACGCGATCGTCCGGCAGGCTGTGCGGCGCTTTGCCGGGGAGTTCATCACGCGGAAGCTGAAGCTCTGCTACGAGCCTTTGAACGCGGCGTGCGTCACAGATGAGAAGTGGCTGCTGTTCGTGGTGGAGCAGGTCTTGTCCAATGCGCTCAAATACACGCGGGAGGGGTCGATCACCATCACGATGGAGCATCCGAAGACGCTCGTCATCCGCGACACGGGCATCGGCATCGCGCCGGAGGATCTGCCGCGCATCTTTGAAAAGGGCTACACCGGCTACAACGGCCGCGGCGACCAGAAGGCCAGCGGCCTCGGCCTCTATCTGTGCCGGACGATCTGCCGGAAGCTCGGCCACTCCATCACCGCCGAATCGGCCCTGGACGAAGGCACCGCCATCCGCATCGGCCTCTCCCAACGCCAGGTCCGGGAATGACGCAGCCCCAGGCTCCCCTCCCAGGGGCCGATTCCCCCTATCAGGGGGAAATGTCCCGAAGGGACAAAAGGGGTAGGGATGCTGTCAGCCGCAGGCTGACTGAGAGGTTGTATCAAATTTGCATAGAAAAACCCAAACCGCCAATTTAGTTTGCGGTTTGGAAAGGAAGAAACGAGCACAGAGGAAAACAGACGTCGCTTGCGGCGGCTCATTCCGTCGTGGTCATTTCTGACGCGCCTCCGGCGGCCCTATCTTTTCCCTTACGCGGGAAAAGATAGGGGAGAAAAGGGCGCTATTAGCTCAGAAACCGCCATCACGTATCTGCTCAATAGATGGACGCACTTCTACGGCGTCCCGCCTGCCGATCAAGGAATTTCTGCCGAAAGAGCACGTCATTGTTGGTGATGGCTGAATCGGTACACGGAAACTTGCTGGGTGCGCCTGCGGGCGCGGGGATCGGATGTCTTACAAAACTGTAAGACGGCAGCCGGAAAGTGTAAGCGGAATCGATGGCGGCGGGAGGCCTGGCGCGATATACTTGGCGCAGAAACTTTCACAGGAGGCATTTTTCTTATGCAGATTCTCGAAGTGAACGGCCTGCGCAAGGTCTACACGACCCGCTTTGGCGGCGCGTCGGTCGAGGCGCTCAAAAACATCAATTTCAGCGTGGAAAACGGCGAATACGTCGCCATCATGGGCGAATCCGGCTCCGGCAAGACCACGCTCCTGAATATCCTCGCCGGGCTCGACAAGCCGACCTCCGGCCAGGTGCTGCTCGACGGCAAAGACCTCGCGTCCATCCGCGAGTCCGACCGCGCCGCCTTCCGCCGCGACAATCTCGGCTTCGTCTTTCAGGAGTTCAACCTGCTCGACACCTTCTCGGTCGAGGACAACATCTATCTGCCGCTCGTGCTCGCGGGCGTGCCGCAGAGCCAGCTTGGCGCACGGCTCGAGCCCATCGCGGCGAAGCTCGGCATCTCGGAGCTGCTGAAAAAATATCCGTATGAGATCTCCGGTGGCCAGAAGCAGCGCGCGGCCGTTGCCCGCGCGATCATCACGAACCCCCGTCTGCTGCTGGCCGACGAGCCGACCGGCGCGCTCGATTCCCGCGCCACGGACGAGCTGCTGCGCGTCTTCTCCGATATCAGTGCCAGCGGCCAGACCATCCTGATGGTCACGCATTCCGTCCGTGCGGCCAGCCGCGCGGGCCGGGTCCTGTTCATCAAGGACGGCGAGGTCTGCCACCAGCTCTACCGCGGCGGCATGACCGACGATCAGCTCTACCAGAAGATCACGGACGCGCTGACCGTCCTGCAGGCGGGAGGCGAGCGGGTATGACGCACAGACTCTATCCGCGCCTGGCCTGGCAGGGCATCACGAAGAACAAGCGGCTGTATCTGCCGTTTCTGCTCACCTGCGTCGGCATGGTGATGATGACGTACATCCTGCTCTCGCTGGCGTCCTCCCCGGTCCTCAAGACGTTCCCGGGCGGCGACGTCATGCCGATGATCCTCAGCATGGGCAGCTTCGTCATGGCGGCGTTCGCCGTTCTGTTCCTGTTTTATACGAATTCCTTCCTCATCCGCCGCAGAAACCGCGAGTTTGGCCTCTACAACATCCTCGGCATGGGCAAGGGCAATCTTGCCAGGGTGCTTGCGTGGGAATCGGTCATGATGGCGCTCGTGGCCATCGTGGGCGGCGAGGCGCTGGGCATTGCGCTTGGGAAGCTGTTTGAGCTGGTGCTCGTCAACATCGTGGGCGGCGATGTGCAGATGGACTTTACCGTCTCTGTCCCGGCCACGGCGATGACGGCGATCCTGTATCTCGGCATTTTCGCGCTTTTGTTCCTGCGCTCGCTGGTGACGGTCTGCCGGACGAACGCCGCGGCCCTGCTGCGCAGCGAATCCTACGGCGAAAAGCCGCCGAAGGCGAACTGGGCATTCGGCCTTGCCGGCTTTGGGATCCTCGGCGCGGCATATTATATTGCTGTGACGATCAAACAGCCGCTGACGGCGCTGGCCGTGTTCTTCATTGCCGTTCTGATGGTCATCGTGGGGACGTATCTGATCTTCATTTCCGGCTCCGTCCTGCTGTGCCGTGTGCTGCAGAAGAACAAGCGGTATTACTATCAGAAAAACCACTTCATCTCCGTTTCCTCCATGGCCTACCGCATGAAGCGCAACGGCGCGGGTCTCGCATCTGTGTGCATTCTGGCCACGATGGTGCTCGTCATGCTCTCGTCGACGACGTGCCTGTACTTCGGCACCGAGGACGCGCTGCGCACCCGCTATCCGCAGGATTTTTCCATCGAGCTGCGCTTTACCAAGGACGAGGGCGGCGCGAACGAGGAGAACATCCGGATCGCGCGCGGCATGGTCGAATCTGTTATCGAGCAGGACAAGCTTGACGTGCAGGAGCAGTTCGATACGCGCAGCGCGTGGTTCTCCGGTCTTCTTACGGGAAACAGCTTCGAGCGCGCGGATCGCTCCACGCTCATGGACTATGAGCGTGCGGTCGACATGGTCATCCTGCCGCTGGAGGACTATACCCGCATGACGGGCGAAAGCCTGACGCTCGGGCCGGGCGAGGCGTATTTTTGCTGCCCGCGCGTGGCCTACACGCAGTCGGAGCTCCACATCGGCGAGCTTTCCTACCAGATCAAGGGCCAGCTGCCCGATTTCGGCGGCTTCGGCGCGGACAGCGCGAACATCACGACGACATTCTATCTCGTCGTCCCGGACTTTGACGCCGCGATCGACGCGCTGCAGACGCAGGACACCCGCTACCCGGTCGTTATAAGCTGGCAGTATTCGTTTGATTCCGGCAGCCCCGACAAGGAGCAGATCGTGTTCCTTACTGACATGCTGGCGGCGTTCGCCGAAAACAAAGACGGGCTGGCCTACGCTTCGTACACGGTGGAGTCTCTGGCGTTCAACCGCGACGATTTCCAGGGCACCTACGGAAGCCTGTTCTTCCTTGCGATTTTGCTCAGCATCGTGTTCCTCGCGGCCGCTGTTCTGATCCTTTACTACAAGCAGATCTCCGAGGGCTATGAGGACCAGGCCCGGTTCGAGATCATGCAGCGCGTCGGCATGACGAAGACGGATATCCGCAAGTCCATCAATTCGCAGCTGCTGCTGGTCTTCTTCCTGCCGCTTTTGTTTGCGGGGCTGCATCTGGGCTTTGCGTTCCCGTTCGTGCATAAGATGCTCGTGCTCTTCAACCTCACGAATCTGAAGCTGCTCATCGGCACGACGGTCATTACCTTTGCCGTCTACGCCGTGTTCTATGCCATCGTCTACCGCGTCACGTCCAATTCGTATTATTCGATCGTCGCGGGCGCAAAGGAGGATGCTGCATGATCCGTCTGCTTGTGCGTCTGGTGTTGGTATTGGTGCTGATCGCGGCGCTGCTCATCGGCATGACCTGCTGCGCGGCCCGGGCGGTCTTCGGCAGCTGCGCGGAGATCGGCGTGCAGCAGACCGTCCGTAATCTCGAGGACTTTTTCCTCTGGCTGCGGGACGTGTGGGCGCTTGCGCGGGTAAAACTGAACTTATGTATGGTGACCGTATGAAAAAAGTGAGATCCGGTGCCTCCGGCGGCGTGTTTTATCTGGGGCTGGCGCTGATCGGCGTGTTGGCGATCCCGGCAGCGGTGCTGCTCGGTCTGATCGCGGGTGTGTGGACGCTGACCGACAAGCTCACCGCCCTGCTGGAGAAAAAGCATTGACGCTGTCTCGAAATTCGGGTATGCTAAGAGCAACGACAAGGGCGCGCCAGGATGGCGCGCCCCGGGAACGGAGGGACCTTTATGAGCGGCTGTACCGGCTGCGGCGGATGCCAGAGCCATGTTTTGATTCTGACCGAGGCGGAGATCCGCCTGCTGCGGCGCTTCGGCGAGCTGGCCTTTCTGCCAGCCGCGTGTACCCGGACCAACGAGACGCCGGTCTATCTCTCAGATCTCGGCGGCCGGGCCGAGATCAGCGCGGCCATCCTCGCCCTGCAGGTCAAGCAGCTCATCTCCGTCGATTTTGCCCTGCCGCTGCAGGGCTTCGACTACGCGGGGTATGAGGACTACCCGGTCCGCGGCAGCATGGCCCTGACCGCCGCCGGACAGGAGGCGCTCGACTCCCTGAACATCCAGGGCTGCGGGGAATAAAAACGAAAAAGACGTGCCGGACGGCACGTCTTTTTCGTTTTTTATTGCTTCCCCTCCGGGGGTGTGGTGATATGGACGTGGTTGTTGATGTGGTCGATGCAGTAGCAGTAGTAGCCGTTGCATTTCGAGCAGTAGCGGAACTCCAGATTCGGATAGTCCGTGTCCGTCCGGCCGCAGACCGTGCACTTGTGGCGGTAGGGCTTTTCGCCGGTTTTGGAGTGGTAGGACCCGGCCCAGTTCGCATTCGGCCGGGATCCTGTGCCGGTGGTGCGGTAGTTTTTGCGCTGGCGATAGCGCAGGGCGTCCGGCAGGATGTTTTTGACGTCGCTGCCGAAGAAAAGCAGATAGTTGAGCAGCGGCACGATGGGCAGCAGCCAGTAGAACGAGAGGAACGGGGCGATGCGCAGATACAAAAACACGCTCAGCACCGTACCGCCAAGGTAGACCCAGGCCATGTATTTCATTTTGAGTGGAATGAAGAAAAGCAGCAGCACCCGCGCCTCCGGCGCGATGGTCGCCACGGCGAGAAACAGGCTGAGGTTCAGCGCCGCGGCGTCCGCCCCGGAGCCGAGGAGCAGCGCGGCCAGATCGGTCAGCAGAAGCCCGGTGAGATAATACAGATTGAAGCGGAACGGGCCCCAGTAGCTCTCTAGGATCTTGCCGAACTGATAGTAGCAGAACAGCGACACGACGGCCAGGAACAGATAGATGCCGGCAGTGTCGTTCAGATACGTAAAGACGTACGTAAACAGCCGCCAGACCTGCCCGCGCAGAATGGCGGAACGGCTGAAGCAGAGATAGCTGTAGACGATGTTGCTGGGGTCGACGCGCGAGAGCACATAGACCACCAGATTGCCGATGGCGATGACGAGCATGAGGTTCGGGATGCCCTTGCCCCTGTTTTTCAGGCAGAAGCGCTCAAACCGCCTGCGAAGATCTTTCATACGATTCACCCTCCTGATTTCGTTCCCCATCATACAGGGCGGAATCGGAAAAATCTACCCCGTAAATGTAAACATTTCTATGCTGGAAGAAGTATTGACGGGTCTTCCTCCGGATAAACGGGGGAAATTTGCCGATATCGAAAGAAGATGCTTGACATTCGCGGCGGTTTTTGTATAATCGAGGTACAACTGAACAGCCTTATCAAGAGTGGTGGAGGGAACGGCCCAATGAAACCCGGCAACCTGCGGACGCAAGGTGCCAAATCCGGCGAAGGAATCGAAAGATGAGGGAGAAGAACATTTGTCGTTCTGCCCCTCGGGCAGGGCGCTTTTTTGTGCCCGGAAAGGAATCGGAATATGAACAACAGAAAAATTTTCACCTCGGAATCCGTCACGCAGGGACATCCCGACAAGCTTTGCGACCTGGTCTCCGACAGCGTGCTCGACGCCGTGCTGGCGCAGGACCCCATGGGCCGCGTCGCGTGTGAGACGGCGGCCACGACCGGCATGGTCCTCGTCATGGGCGAGATCACCACGTCCGCGCAGATCGATATCGCGAGCCTGGCCAGAAAGGCCATCTGCGACGCTGGCTACGACCGGCCGGAGATGGGCTTCGACGGCCACAGCTGCAACGTGATGGTCGCCGTGGGCCACCAGTCCCCGGATATCGCCATGGGCGTTGACAACGCCTTTGACGACGGCTCGACCGGCGCTGGCGACCAGGGCATGATGTTCGGCTTCGCCTGCACGCAGACGAAGGAGCTCATGCCGGCCCCCATCGCCTACGCCCACAACCTCACCCGCGCCCTCACCGCCGCGCGTGAGAGCGGCAAGCTGCCCTGGCTCCGCCCGGACGGCAAGAGCCAGGTCTCCGTGGAATACGGTCCCGACGGCCTGCCCGCCCGCATCGATACCGTCGTCGTCTCCACCCAGCACGCGGACTCCATCGCCATCGAGGATCTGCGCAAGTCCATCGTCGAGACCGTCATCGAGCCGAACCTCCCCTCCCGTCTGCTCGACGAGAATACGAAATACTACGTGAACCCGACCGGCCGCTTCGTCATCGGCGGCCCGGCCGGTGACTCCGGCCTCACCGGCCGCAAGATCATCGTCGACACCTACGGCGGCTACGCGGCCCAC